>Ga0172369_10000070_pt1 | contig 135121 bp, 127 predicted proteins | sample LakKiv25m_FD_114539 | JGI IMG/M metagenome (GOLD analysis project Ga0172369, IMG submission 114539) | Freshwater microbial communities from Kabuno Bay, South-Kivu, Congo - kab_022012_11.25m | ecosystem: Environmental > Aquatic > Freshwater > Lake | place: Democratic Republic of the Congo... | reverse complement strand
GCAAGGATGACCCATCTCGGTCAGCTGGCGATGCAGGCCATAACCGCAAGGGCCGGCCTCGTAGCAGAAGCGAAGGGTCGCGTGGGCCTTCAGCAACTTGGCCACCAGCTTGCGCACCGCCTCGCGGCTATTCGCGATCTCGCCCAGATAGCGCACCTCGCCACCGCGCCGATCCTCGGCAACGGCGACGGCAATCGTTTCTTTGTGCACATCGAGACCGACAAATGCTGTATCCTCTTCCATGGCTCGTCTCCTCGTGTATGGGGCTCTGCTTCCCGCGCCGCGCGGGCAATCCCCGTCATAACACGACGGGGGCGAGCCCCCCCGAAACGAACATTGGTCCTTTCTTGCAGATCGGCTGACACGCAACCGGTGTCGGTGAGGATGTGATCAGGCTCGGCGCTACCCGGTCGGACAAGCAATAACCCCGCCACGTCATGCGATAGCGACCAGCACCGCGCGACTTGTTATTGAATATCAGGCGGTGGGCGTGCAGGGTGGCCGCAACCAGCCCCCCCGGAGCAGCCGATGAAACCCCTTGTGGCTATTGCTGTGCTTGTGTTCGGCCTTGCCTTCGCCTTGCCCGCCGATGCCGCGTGCTATGCCGATTACAAGGCCAAGCAGGACAATCCGCTGCGCCTGCATTATGGCGTGATCGAACTGCCTGACCGCGCTTGCGACCGACGTGGGGCGCGCGCGGCCGTGGCGCGGCGCTTGTCAAACCAGGGCTGGACACTGCTGAACGTCTTGTCCATCTTCGGCCCGGAAGGGCTGAACGAGAGGAAATCCAGTGCCGGAGACTACTTCCTCCGCTTCTGACAGTTTGCGCGCGGGCAACCGCGTGGTGGCGGGTGGAATTGCAGCGATCGTCCTGATCCTGCTGGCAGCGGCGGTGTTCCTGTTTCTGACCCTGCCCGACGGCAATGCCTTCAACGCCCGGGTCGAGCGGATCTTCGTCGAGACCGGCGGGTTGACCTCGGGAGCCGAGATCAAGCTTCTGGAAATCCTGGCGCAATCGGGCACCTCGTTTTCCGAGGTGCTGGCCAGCTATCGCATGGTGATCTTTGTGCTTCTGGTGTTTGCCACCAGTTTGCTGGTGGCGGCGCTGGTGTTTCTGGTCACCATCATCACCCTCAACCGCCGCATCTCGGCGATTCAACGCTCGGGCATTCAGGTGGCCAGCCTGGTGATCAGCCGGGAACAGCGGGCGGTCACCATCAACGACATGGAATTTGCCCTGACCGAGGCGGCGCTTGAAACCCTGTCGGTGCTGGCCGAGGCGCGGATGGATGACGAAGTGCTGAGCGGGGCGCAGATCGAAGGCGTAATCTCGGGCCGCGATGCCGCCGATTGCGACGAGGCGGCGGGGGCCACCCGCGTCAAACGCCTGCGCGACACGCTTGGCAATCAGATGGTCAGCGAGCTTTTGGTGAAAACCATTGCCCGGCGCGGCTATGTGCTGGCCGTCGGCAAAGACTCGATCCGGATGAAATGACGATGCCGGTTGACGCGGTGGTGATCGGGGCCGGCCCGGCCGGGCTGATGGCGGCCGAAGCGCTAGCAGGTGCGGGGCGGCAGGTGCTGGTCTGCGAGGCCAAGGCCAGCCCGGCGCGCAAGTTGCTGATGGCAGGCAAGTCCGGCCTCAACCTGACCAAGGCCGAGGCCCTGCCCGCGCTCGTCGGCCACTACCACGAAGCGGCCGACTGGCTGGCCCCGATGCTGGCCGCCTTTGGCCCGGATCAGGTGCAGGCGTGGTGCGCGGGGCTGGGTCAGCCAGTGTTCACCGGATCAAGCGGGCGGGTGTTTCCAGTGGCGATGAAGGCCTCGCCCTTGTTGCGGGCGTGGCTGGCGCGGCTGGCGGCGGCCGGAGTGACGCTGCGCTCGCGCTGGCGCTGGTGCGGGTTGGACGGGCGGGGACTGGCGTTCGACACCCCCGAGGGGCGGCAGGTCTTGCGACCAAGGGCGACGGTGCTGGCGCTCGGCGGGGCAAGCTGGGCGCGGCTTGGCTCGGATGCCGCCTGGGTGCCGTGGTTGCAGGCGCAGGGCGTGGAAATCGCTCAATTCCGGCCCGCCAACATGGGCTTCAACGTCGATTGGTCGGCCCAGATGGCCCCCTTTTTCGGGGTGCCGGTCAAGGGGGCGGCGCTGTGCGTGGCAGGGCAGCGCCTGCGCGGCGAGTTTGTGATCTCGGCCAAGGGGCTGGAGGGCGGCGGCATCTATGGCGTCAGCCGCGCCCTGCGCGACGGTGCAACGCTGGCGCTTGATCTGCTGTCCGATCTGACCGAGGCCGAGGTTGCGCAGCGGCTGGCGCGGATGCGGTCGGGCGAGTCGACCTCGAACCGGCTTCGCAAGCTGGGGCTGGCCCCGGCGGCGGTGGCCTTGCTGCACGAATTCGGGCGACCGCTGAGCGCCTCCCGGCTGGGGCAGCTGGTGAAGGCGCTGCCGGTGCCGCTGCTTGGCCCGCGCCCGATCGGCGAGGCGATCTCGGTGGCCGGGGGGGTGACGCGCGCCGCCGTCAGCCTGGGGCTGGAGTTGCGGGCGCTGCCGGGAGTGTATGTCTGTGGCGAGATGCTCGACTGGGAGGCCCCGACCGGCGGCTATCTGCTGACCGGCTGTCTGGCAACCGGGCGGTGGGCCGGGCAGGCGGCAGCAAAGGCTGCGGTCATCGCGTCGTCGTGATCCGGGCCGGCATCCTCTGGCGCCGCCCCGATGGTTGCGACAATTCGAGCGGTTTGGTGGCGAGCCGCACAACCATTTGTTCAGCATCCCGGTGCAGGGTTGGCGTGGGTGTTTAACGGAGGTTGGGTGATGACAGGCACGATTGCGGTCTTGCGGCCGCTCGAGCGGCTGCGCCAGGACGGCGGGCCGGTCGCGGCGATGTATCGCGACATGGGCACGGTGGCGGCCGAGCAGGTGGTGACTCGCGCGTTGGGCGAGTTGGCGCTGGCCATGGCGGGGCTGGCGCAACAGGTGCGGGCGCATGATCTGAACGATCTGGCGCGCCAGTTGCGCCGCTTGCAGCGCATGTCGGAACAGTTGGGCATGATCAGCCTCGGGCTGGTCGCGGGCGATGTGCGGCTGTGCCTCGAGGGCAGCGACGTTACTGCCTTTGCCGCGGTCTGGGCGCGGCTGCTGCGGGTGGCGGAACGGTCGCTGGCCGCCGACCGCGATCTGCTGGATCAGACCATCTGAGCCCGGATTGCGCTTGCGGGTGGCAAGGGATGGGCTAGGCTGCGGCGGCATTTCCACAGTCCAGGGATAGCCGCCATGACCCCCGCCTTCGCCTCGCCTGGCAGCCGCTCGCGCCCGCTGCACGTGGTTGCCAGCGACGATCTGATCGGGTGGCGGGCCAGCGAGCCGCCTTCGCTGCGCGCCTGGCTCGAGGCCAGTGATTTCAAGGCCAAGCTGGGGGAGCTGTGCCTGCTGCCCGCGCCCGATGGCGGGGTGGCGAGGGCGGTTGTCGGCTTTGGCACCGCCCAAGACCGCGCCCGCACCCGCTTTGGTCTTGCCCCGGCCGCAACGGCCCTGCCCGCCGGGGCCTGGCACCTGGTCGGCCTGCCGCACACCGCGCGCGACGAGGCCGCCCTGGGCTGGCTGCTGGCGCAATACCGCTTTGATCGCTACCGCCCCGGCCAGAAGGTGCCCGCGCCAGCCTTGCTCAAGGCCCCCGATGGGGTTGATACCGGCCGCCTGCTGGCGATGGCGGCGGGCGAATACCTGACCCGCGATCTGGTCAATACCCCGGCCAGCGACATGGGGCCGCAAGAGCTTGAAGACGCGTTCCATGCCCTTGCCGCCCGCTTTGGCGCCAGCATCGAAGTCATTTGCGGCGACGATCTGCTGGCGCGCAACCTGCCGCTGATCCACGCCGTCGGGCGTGCGTCCGAACGCCCACCCCGGCTCATGTCGCTGGCCTGGGGCAGCACAGGCCCACGCCTTACGCTGGTCGGCAAGGGGGTGTGCTTCGATACCGGCGGGCTGAACATCAAACCCACCGCCGGCATGCACCTGATGAAAAAGGACATGGGTGGGGCGGCCACGGTGATGGGTCTGGCGCAGATGATCATGGCGCTTGGCCTGGCGGTGCGGCTGCGGGTGATCGTGCCCGCGGTTGAGAACGCGATCTCGGGCCGCGCCCTGCGCCCGCGCGACATCCTGACCTCGCGCAAGGGCCTGACGGTCGAGGTCAACGATACCGACGCCGAGGGTCGCCTTGTGCTGGCCGATGCCCTGACGCTCGCCTGCGAGGATCACCCGGATGTGCTGATCTCGATGGCCACGCTTACGGGCTCGGCACGGGTGGCGGTCGGCCCCGATCTGGCACCGTTCTACACCGATGACGCCATCAGCGCCGCCGCGCTGCAAGACGCTGCCGGTCCGGCCTGCGATCCGGTCTGGCGGATGCCGTTCTGGCCGCCCTACGAGGCGCTGATCGAGCCCGGTATCGCCGACCTCGACAATGCGCCCACCGGCGGTTTTGCCGGTTCGATCACCGCCGCGCTATTTTTGCGCCGCTTTGTCGATTGCCCGCGCTATCTGCATTTCGACATTTACGCCCATACCCCTACTGCCGCCCCGGCGCGGCCCAAGGGTGGGGTCGGGCAGGGCGCGCGGGCGATCCTGCTGGCGCTGCCACAGATGCTGGGCCTCTAGATGGACCCGCGCCTCACCCCCGCCAATGCCCGCGCCGCCCATGTCAGTCTGCGCGGCCGGGTTGCCGCGCAGCACTACACATCGGGCGAAGCGGCGCAGGTGGTGGTGGCGCTGGTCGATCTGCTGGAGGCCCCGAATGGGGCGCGCCAGCGCCAGCTTTTGCTGGGCGACGGCTTCACCGTGATCGACCGCGATCAGGGCCACGCCTTCGGTCAGGCCACCAAGGACGGCTACTGCGGCTACCTGCCCGAGGCCGCGCTTGGCCCCGTCAGCGCGCCCTGCCATTTCGTCGCCGCCCCCGCCAGCCACCTTTATCCCGAGCCACGGGTCCAGGCGCACGAGATCGCCTGCCTCAGTTTCGGCACCCGCCTCGCGGTAATTGGCACCAGCGGCAAGTTCACCGAGACGGCGCAGGGCTTCGTTCCGAGCTGCCACCTGCGCCCGCTGACCCGGCTTTTCACCGACCCGGTCGCGGTTGCCCGGATGTTCCTTGGCACCCCCTACCTTTGGGGCGGCAACAGCCGCGCGGGGATTGATTGCTCGGGTCTGGTGCAGGCCGCGCTGCTGGCCTGCGGCATCGATTGCCCCGGCGACAGCGACCTGCAACAGAGACTCGGCCAGCCGATCACCGAGGGCGCCGCGCTGCGGCGCAATGATCTGCTGTTCTGGCGCGGCCACGTAGCTCTGGCGATCAGCCCGACCCGGATCATCCACGCCAACGGCAACGCGATGGCCGTCACCATCGAACTGACCGCCGCCGCGACCCTTCGCATCACCGCCCAAAACGGCGGCCCGGTGATTGCCCGCCGCCGCCTTTGACGCCGTAACTTCGTAGTGCCCGAAAGCCTGCGAGGATTGCTGGTGCCCCGGATGGCCCGCCGCGCGCCGTTGCAACGGGCGCGCGACGGACCCCCACGCGCACCAGTGCTGGGGACACCGGCCACTCGTTACACTTCCGGTTGATCGGCACGGTAGGGTAATCGCCCAAGCGCTGCAAGCAGGTTGATGCGGGCGGCAACTGCGGCATTTTGTGCCCGTCGTGCTCTTTTGGCCGGCATTTTGTCGCGCAAGAGCCGCCATTGACATCCGCCCGACTTCGTTTCCATCTAGCCGCGCCGCCGGATGGCGCGTCAGAAAGAGGTTTGCATGCCAGTCGTCGTCGTCGAGTCACCGGCCAAGGCCAAGACAATCAACAAATATCTCGGGCCGGGCTATACGGTGCTGGCGTCTTACGGTCACGTTCGCGATTTACCTGCCAAGGATGGGTCGGTCGATACCGAGCATGATTTTGCCATGCTGTGGGAGGTGGCACCCGACAGCCGCAAGCATATCCGCGCCATCACCGAAGCGCTGAAAACCGACAACCTGCTGATCCTCGCGACCGACCCCGACCGCGAAGGCGAGGCGATTTCGTGGCACCTGCAAGAGGCGCTGGCCGGGGCCTTGAAGAAGGGCAAGACGGTCAGCCGCGTCACGTTCAACGCCATCACCCGGTCAGCCGTGGCTGCGGCGATAAAGGCCCCGCGCCAGGTGGACGTGCCGCTGGTCGAAGCCTATCTGGCGCGCCGGGCGCTGGACTATCTGGTGGGCTTCACCCTGTCGCCGGTGCTGTGGCGCAAGCTGCCGGGGGCTAAATCGGCCGGCCGGGTGCAATCGGTCTGCCTGCGTCTGATCGTGGACCGCGAGATGGAGATCGAGGCGTTCCGGGCGCATGAATTCTGGACGGTGACGGCGGTGATGCAGACCCCGCGCGGCGAAGAATTCGAGGCCAGGCTGACTGTGCTGGGCGGGGCCAAGCTGGACAAATTCGACATCCCTTCAGCCGAAGCTGCGGAAATAGCGGTTCAAGCTGTCCAATCTCGAACATTTTCGGTGGCTTCGGTCGAAGCCAAGCCGGCGGCGCGCAATCCCTATCCGCCGTTCATGACCTCGACCCTGCAACAAGAGGCCAGCCGCAAGTTCGGGATGGGAGCCAAGCAGTGCATGAACGCGGCGCAGCGGCTTTATGAGGCCGGGCACATCACCTACATGCGCACCGATGGCATCGACATGGCCCCCGAAGCGGTGATGGCGGCGCGCGACGAAATCAAGCGTCGGTTTGGTGCGGCTTACGTGCCCGACAGCCCCAGGATGTACAAGAACAAGGCCAAGAACGCGCAGGAAGCGCATGAATGTATCCGACCGACCGATATGATGGCGGAGCCCGAGAAGCTGCATCTGAGCGAATCCGACCAGCGCAAACTCTATGATCTGATCTGGAAACGCACCATTGCCAGCCAGATGGCGGCGGCGCGGCTGGAGCGCACCACGGTCGATCTCATCAGCCCCGACGGCCAGGTCGGCCTGCGCGCCACCGGCCAGGTGGTGCTGTTCGACGGATTCCTGAAAATCTACGAGGAAGGGCGCGACGACGACGAAGGCGACGAGGGCCGGCTGCCGCAGATCCTGCGGGGCGAGGCGGTGCAAAAGCAATCGGTGGCCAGCGAACAGCACTTCACCCAGGCCCCGCCGCGCTATACCGAGGCCACACTGGTCAAGCGCATGGAGGAATTGGGCATCGGTCGCCCTTCGACCTATGCCAGCATCCTGACCACCATCGTCGATCGCGAATATGTGCGCAAGGACAAGAACCGGCTGATCCCCGAAGACAAGGGTCGGCTGGTGACGGCGTTCCTGGCGAACTATTTCCGCAAATACGTGGAATACGATTTCACCGCCGATCTGGAAACCGAGCTTGACGATGTGTCTGCCGGAACCCGCGATTACAAGGATGTGCTGGCCCGGTTCTGGCGCGATTTCTCGGCGGCGGTGGCGGAAACCGCCGATCTGCGCATCGGCGAAGTGCTGACGAAGATTGACGATTTTCTGGCGCCGCACCTTTACCCGCCGCGCGCCGATGGGGCGGACCCGCGCCTCTGTCAGGTTTGCGGCACCGGGCGGTTGCATCTGAAAACCACGCGCTCCGGGGGGGCGTTCATCGGCTGCGACAACTACCCCGAGTGCCGCTATACCCGGCCGATCTCGGGCGCGGATGAAAGCGGCGCCATCGCGCCCGATGGTCAGGTTCTGGGGCAGGACGAAAACGGCGCCGAGATCAGCCTTCGCAGCGGCCGTTTTGGCCCTTACGTTCAGCGCGGCGATGCCACCGCCGATCTGCCCAAACCGCCGCGTGCGAGCTTGCCCAAGGGCTGGGCGCCCGACAGCATGACGCTGGAGCGGGCGCTGATGCTCTTGGGCCTGCCGCGCCGGATCGGGCCGCACCCCGCGGACAGCCAGCCGGTCGAGGCGGCAATCGGGCGCTACGGGCCTTACGTCAGGCACGGCGCGACCTACGCCAACATCGCCGACGTTGACGAGGTGTTCACCATCGGCATGAACCGCGCGGTCGAGGTGCTGGCGCAGAAGGCAGTGCACGGCGGGCGGGTGGCGGCGACACCGCTGCGCGAACTGGGCGTGCATCCCGACGGCGGGCTGGTGGTGGTGATGCCGGGCAAATACGGGCCCTACGTGAAGTGGGCCAGGGTCAACGCCACCCTGCCCAAGGGGTTGGCCCCCGAAACGGTGACGCTGGACGAGGCGCTGGCGCTGATCGCGGCCAAAGCCGCCAAGGCTGGCAAGGGCAGGGTGGTCACCAAGACGGCGGCCAGGCCCAAGGCCGCGAAGGCCGCACCGAAGCCCAGGGCGACAGCCGGAGCGAGGGCCGGCAGACTTTGATCCGGGCCGATGTTGCGCGTGACAGCGGCATTTGCCGCGTGCTAGAGTGCGACCTATTGTCACGGCTGGAGGCGGCATGCGGCGGTTCGGGCTTGGCGCAATGGTGGCGGGCGGCGTCGCCTCAGTGGCGGGCATGGCAGATGCCGAACTGGTAATCTGCAACGACGGGTCAGTCAGCCGCTCGGTGGCGATCGCCTATCACGACGGGGCGCAGTGGGTGTCCGAGGGGTGGTGGGCGATCGCCCCAGGCGCGTGCCGGACGCCGATCAAGGAGGCGCTAAGCCAGCGCCATTATTACATCCGCGCCACCGCGCCAGAGCTCGAATTCAGCGGCGAAGGTTACTACTTCTGCACCTCAGCCGAAGCCTTCACGATCGCGGCCGCCGACGGGGCGTGCGACGCGCCGGGGCAGACCAGCAGCGATTTTGCCGATATCGACACCGGCACCACGGGCACTGACTTCACCTTCCGGCTGCGCGATGCGGCAGCTGAGCCCGACACCGTCCGGGCGGGCGGCGGTGGCGATGCCGGCACCGCGAGTTTCCCGCCCGGCAGTCATGGCGAGCCCTACACCGTTGAGGCGCTGGTGCAGGGCTGCGGCCCGGCGGCGCAGGTCGATGGATGCAGCTTCTATGCCGAGGGGGCGCGGTGGATTGCCAGCCGCGGAGCGGGCAGCAACGAGGCGGCGCTGGATGCGATGGCCGTGATGGCGGTCAATACGCCGCTGATCGTTACCGGCGACATGATCAGCTTCGGCGACATCACGGTTGATGCGGTGGTAGCCCGAATCGCGCCGGGAAACCCCGATCCCTTTGCCGCCGAACGCGCGTTGATGCAGGGCGATTGGGTCGATACCACCGATCCGGCGCACCGGCTGCGGGTGCGCGGGTCCGAGGAGGACGCGCTCTTTCGCGGCGAGCTCATCGCCACGGCGGTGCTCAGCCTGGCCGATCAGTGCCCCGGTGGCGAGGCCGGGATCGGGCCGGTGGTGATCAAGCAGACCATGGGCGCTGACCCGGCGGATGTGCAGTGCCTTGCGATCGTTAATCTTGAGCCGCAACGGATGGAGCTGAGCTACGTCGGGCGCGGCAACAGTCTGATCTTCGCCCGCCCCTAGCCGCGCGGGTTGACCAGCCTTGCCATCACCTGACTTGCGTGAATGGTGCCGATGCCTTGGCCGGACTCGGTCACGGCCAGTTCTTGCGCGCCGTCGCGCAACAGCTCCATCACTTGCTTGACCGGGGTCTTGGCATCGACTGCCTGCGCCGCTCCTGACGGCCCGGCCACCATCACCTCGCGCGCGGTCAGCACCATCAGCGGGTTCATGTGCGCCACGAAATCGGCGACATAGTCCGACACCGGGTTGGCGATGATCTCGCGCGCCGTGCCGCATTGCACGATCCGGCCGCCGTCCATCAGGGCGATGCGGTTGCCGATCTTGAAGGCCTCGTCGAGGTCGTGCGACACGAATACGATGGTGCGTTGCAACTTGGACTGGAGGTCGAGCAGTTCATCCTGAAGCCGGGCCCTGATCAGCGGGTCGAGTGCGGAAAATGGCTCATCCATCAGCAGGATCGGCGCTTGTGTCACAAACGCCCGCGCCAGCCCGACGCGTTGCTGCATCCCGCCGGACAACTCGCCCACCTTGCGCTCGGCCCAGCCCGCGAGGTTGACCAGCGCCAGCTGCTCGTCCACTGGCCCCTTGCGCGCGGCCGAGGCCACCCCCGCCAGTTCCAGCCCCAACCCGATATTCTCGCGCACCGTGCGCCAGGGCAGCAGGCCGAAGGCCTGAAATACCATGGCGATGCGCGTGAGACGCAGGCGGCGCAGGGTGGAGGCATCGGCGTGGGTGACCGAGACCATCGCCGAGCCGTCCGACACCCGCACCTCGCCCCGCACCACCGGGTTCAGGGCATTGACGCCGCGCAGCAGGGTCGATTTGCCCGAGCCCGACAGCCCCATCAGCACCAGAATCTCGCCCTCGGCCACGCTCAGGCTGCAATCATGCACCCCCAGCACCTGGCCGGTCTGTTCCTGCACCTCGGCGCGCGTGAGACCTTGGTCCATCAGCGGCAGGGCCCGTTCCGGCGCATCACCGAACACGATGGAAACGCGATCAAATTCGACAGCGGTCATTTGCTTGTCACCCTCAGCATGCGGTCGAGCAGGATGGCCACGACCACGATGATCATGCCCGATTCAAAGCCAAGCGCGGTGTTGACCGAGTTCAGCGCCCGCACCACCGGCACACCAAGTCCGTTGGCCCCCACCAGCGCCGCGATCACCACCATCGACAGCGACAGCATGATGGTCTGGTTGAGGCCGGCCATGATCTGCGGCAGGGCGTAGGGCAGCTCGACCTTCCATAGCCGTTGCCTTGGGGTAGCCCCAAAGGCGGTGGCGGCTTCCAGCAGCGGCTGCGGGGTGGAGACGATGCCCAGATGCGTCAGCCGGATCGGCGCGGGCAGCACGAAAATCACCGTGGCAATCAGCCCCGGCACCATGCCGATGCCGAAGAACACGATCGCCGGAATCAGATAGACGAAGGTCGGCAGGGTCTGCATCAGGTCAAGCACCGGCACCATCCAGGCGTAAAGCCGAGGCCGGTGCGCCGCCGCAATGCCGATCGGCACGCCAAAGCCCATGCACACCACACAGGCCGAAAGCACCAGCGTCAGGCTTTCGGTGGTGGGCTTCCAGTAGCCCTGATTGAGGATGAACAGAAAGCCCAGCAGCACCAGCACGCTCGGCTTCCACGACCGCTGCACCACATAGGTCAGGGCTACGAACACGGCCACGATCACCAGCGGTGGCGGGGATTGCAGCAGCCACAGGATGGCGTCGATCAGGGTCTGCATCACCAGCCCGAGAAAATCGAACACCCCCGCGCCATTGGCCTTGAGCCAGTCGAAAATCTGCTTGGCCCCGGTGCCGATCGGGATCTTGGCAACTGTCAACCATTCCATGCGGCGCGCATCCTCTGGAAGCCGGGTATGAAAGACCCTTCCCCACGGCGCGCGCGGGGAAGGGTGGGTCGGATCAGCGCCGGACTAGAGTCCGATTGCGGCTTTGACGGCGGCCAGCGCATCGCCACCGTCCTTGGTGGTAACGCCCGCCAGCCACGGCTCAATCACGTCCGGGTGGGCGGCCAGCCAGGCTTTGGCGGCCTCGCGCGGGTCGGTGCCATCGTTCAGGATCGCGCCCATGATCTCGTTTTCCATCGCCAGCGAGAACACCAGGTTATTGAGCAGCGCGCCTGTATTCGGGCACTCGGCGACGTAGCCGCCGCGGGTGTTGGTATAGACCGTGGCACCCCCGAGGTTCGGCCCGAAGTAGTCATCGCCACCGGTCAGGTAGGTCATCTTGAAATTGGCGTTCATCGGGTGGGGTTCCCAGCCCAGAAAGATCACCGGCTTGCCTTCGTTGTCGGCCTTGGCCACCTGCGCCAGCATGCCCTGCTCCGAGCTTTCCACCAGCTCGATCGCCTTCAGGCCGAACGCATCCTTTCCGATCATGTCGAGAATCAGCTTGTTGCCGTCGTTGCCGGCCTCGATGCCGTAGATCTTGCCGTCAAGCTCGGCGGCGTGGGGCGCAATGTCCTTGAAATCGGCAATGCCAAGCGCTGCCCCGGCGGCGTTGGTGGCAAGGGTGTATTTCGCCCCTTCCAGGTTGGCGCGCACCGAATCGACCGTTTTCGCGTCGCGGTAGGGCGCGATGTTCGATTCCATCGTTGGCATCCAGTTGCCGAGGAACACGTCGATGTCGCCCCCGGCCATGCCTTCATAGGTCACCGGCACCGAGAGAATCTTGGTTTCGGTTTCATACCCCAGTGCTTCCAGCACCAGCGAGGTTGCGGCGGTGGTGGCGGTGATGTCGGTCCAGCCGACATCCGAAAAGATCACCTTGTCGCAGCCGGCAGCCGCGGCGGGCGAGGCCAGCGCGATTGCGGCGGCGGTGGCCAGAAGGGTCGAGCGGAAAGTGGACATGTTGTCTCCCTGAGCTTTTGTTGATTGACGAGTCAATTAACTTCACGTTACCTCGGCTTGGCAAGAACTATTTCCGGGGGGGGCCGATGCCGAAGCTTGGAATGGAGCCTATCCGAAAGGCGGCGCTGGTCAAAGCCACGATCATCGAGATCGGGCGCTCGGGCAGTCTTGACGTGACCGTCAGCCAGATTGCCAAGCGCGCCGGCATGTCCTCGGCGCTGGCGCACCACTATTTCGGAAGCAAAGAGGCGATGTTTCTGGCCGCGATGCGGCACGTCCTGTCGCTTTACGGTGCCGAAGTGCGCGGCGCACTGGCGGTGGTGCAGGGGCCCGAGGCCCGGTTGCGGGCCATTCTGGCGGCCTCGTTCAGCCCCGCCAATTTCCGCCGCGAGGTGGTGGGGGCCTGGCTCAATTTCTACGTGCTGGCGCAAACCGTGCCCGAGGCGCGCCGGTTGCTGGCGGTCTATCAGGGAAGGTTGCGTTCCAACCTGTTGTATTGTCTGCGACCTTTGGCAGGGGATGGGGCTGTCGCGATGGCCGAGGGGCTGGGCGCGCTGATCGACGGGGTTTATCTGCGCAAGGCTCTGAAGGGCGGGGCGTCGGACGCGGCGGCGGCCATGGGTCTGGTGCTGGCATATCTCGATGCCGAGTTGAAAGGTCAGAGCTGATGCAGGCGCCACCCAAGGCCAGCCATTTTGTCGATGGCGACTGGCTGGAAGACACCAATGGCGCCACCATCGACGTGATCTACCCCGCCAGCGCCGAGGTGATCGCGGTGGTGCATGAGGCGACGCCCGCCGTGATCGAGGCGGCGCTGGCCTCGGGCGCGCGGGCGCAAATTGCCTGGGGGGCGCTGCGGCCGGCGGAACGCGGCCGGATTTTGCATCGCGCGGCGGCACTGATTCGCGCGCGCAACATGGGCCTGGCGAGGCTGGAGACGCTTGATACCGGCAAACCGTTGCAGGAAACCCTGGTGGCCGACTGGCCCTCGGGCGCGGATGCGCTGGAATACTTTGCCGGGCTTGCCCCCAGCGTGACCGGCGAGACCATCCCGCTGGGGCGCGATTTCGCCTATACGCTGCGCGAGCCGCTTGGGCTTTGCGTCGGCATCGGGGCCTGGAATTACCCCAGCCAGATTGCCTGCTGGAAATCCGCCCCGGCGCTGGCGATGGGCAACGCGATGGTGTTCAAACCATCCGAGTTGACGCCGCTGGGGGCGCTGCAACTGGCGCAGATCTACATCGAGGCCGGGCTGCCGGCGGGCCTGTTCAACGTGGTGCAAGGGCGCGGCGCGGTGGGGGCGGCACTGGTCGGGGACGCGCGGGTGGCCAAGGTCTCGCTGACCGGATCAGTCCCGACCGGACGCAAGGTCTATGCCCTGGCTGCCGAAGGGATACGCCATGTCACGATGGAACTCGGGGGCAAATCGCCGTTGATCATCTTTGACGACGCCGATCTGGAAAGCGCGGTCGGGGCGGCGATGCTGGCCAACTTTTACTCTGCCGGGCAGGTGTGCAGCAACGGCACGCGGGTGTTCGTGCAGGCCGGGATCAAGCAGCAGTTCCTCGCGCGCCTCGCGGCACGCGCGGGGGCGATCAAGCTGGGCGATCCCCTCGACATGGCGACCCAGATGGGGCCGCTGGTCAGTGCCGCGCAGGCCGACAAGGTGATGGGCTATATCGGGGCGGCAAAGGCCGAGGGTGCGCGGCTGATCTGTGGCGGTGCCCGTGGCGCGGGACTGTTCGTGCCGCCCACAGTGTTTGCCGATGTCACCGACGCCATGCAGCTTGCGCGGGAAGAAGTGTTCGGCCCGGTGATGGCGGTGCTGGATTTCGAGTCTGAGGACGAGGTCGTAACCCGGGCCAATGCCTCGCCCTTCGGCCTTGCGGCCGGGGTGTTCACCGCGGATCTGACCCGCGCGCACCGGGTGATTGCCGCGCTTCAGGCCGGCACGACCTGGATCAACGCCTACAACCTGACCCCGGTCGAGATGCCGTTCGGCGGGGTCAAGCTTTCGGGCGTCGGGCGCGAGAATGGCCGCGCGGCGATCGAGCACTACAGCCAGATCAAGTCGGTTTACGTCGGAATGGGGCCGGTCGATGCCCCTTATTGAGATGCGTCTGCGCATCAGGAGAATGCAGTCATGAATGCGGATTTTGTGATCGTCGGGGCAGGCTCGGCCGGTTGTGCCATGGCTTACCGGCTGGCCGAGGCCGGGGTGCGGGTGGTGGTGATCGAGCATGGCGGCACCGACGCCGGGCCGTTCATCCAGATGCCCGGCGCGCTTTCCTATCCGATGGGCATGGCGCGCTATGACTGGGGCTTGCAGACCGAACCCGAGCCCCACCTTGGCGGGCGAGTGCTGGCGACCCCGCGCGGCAAGGTGATCGGCGGCTCGTCGTCGATCAACGGCATGGTTTACGTGCGCGGCCATGCCCGAGATTTCGACCACTGGGCCGCCAGCGGCGCGACCGGCTGGTCCTACGCCGATGTGCTGCCCTATTTCCGGCGGATGGAGAACTGGCACGGTGGAGCGGGCGGCGGTGATGGCGTCTGGCGCGGACACGACGGGCCGCTGCACATCACCCGCGGCCCGCGCCGCAATCCGCTGTTCGATGCCTTCATCCGGGCGGGGGTCGAGGCGGGCTATCCGCTGACCGCCGATTACAATGGGGCGCAGCAGGAAGGCTTCGGCCCGATGGAGGCCACCATCTGGCGCGGGCGGCGCTGGTCGGCGGCCAACGCCTACCTGCGTCCGGCGCTGAAAACCGGCCATGTGACGCTGGTGCGCGCCCTCGCGCGGCGGGTGGTGTTTGCGGCCGGGCGGGCGGTCGGGGTCGAGGTGATGCATCGGGGCAAGGTCGAACTGATCCGTGCCACGCGCGAGGTGGTGATTGCGGCCTCGGCCATCAACACCCCGAAATTGCTGATGCTTTCCGGTATCGGTGCGCGCGCGCATCTGGTCGAGCATGGTATCCCGGTGGTGGCCGACCGGCCCGGCGTCGGGGCCAATTTGCAGGACCATCTTGAGCTTTACCTGCAATTCGCCGCCAGTCAGCCGATTACCCTGTTCAAATACTGGAACCTCTGGGGCAAGGCGCTGATCGGGGCGCAATGGCTGTTCACCGGCACCGGCATCGGGGCCTCGAACCAGTTCGAGGCCTGCGCCTTCATCCGCAGCCGGGCCGGGGTCGAATACCCCGACATCCAGTATCATTTTCTGCCGATTGCGGTGCGTTACGACGGCAAGGCGGTGGCCCAGGGGCATGGGTTTCAGGCCCATGTCGGGCCGATGCGCTCGGCCTCGCGCGGCAGTGTCACCCTGCGCTCGGCCGATCCGGCGGTGGCTCCCCGGATTGTGTTCAACTACATGTCGCGGCCCGAGGATTGGGAGGATTTCCGCCGCTGCATCCGCCTGACCCGCGAGATTTTCGCCCAAAACGCGTTCGCGCCCTACCTCAAGAGCGAAATCCAGCCTGGTGCGGCCGCGCAAAGCGACGCGCAACTCGATGATTTCATTCGAGATCATGCCGAAAGCGCCTACCATCCCTGTGGCACGGCCCGAATGGGGCGCAGCGATGATCCGCTGGCGGTGGTCGATCCGGAATGCCGGGTGATCGGGGTTGACGGACTGCGGGTGGCCGACAGTTCGATCTTTCCGCAGGTGACCAACGGCAATCTCAATGGGCCGTCGATCATGGTCGGCGAGAAAGCCGCCGACCATCTGCTGGGGCGCACGCCGCTGCCGGCGATGAACCTGGAACCCTGGATCAACCCCGACTGGCAAAGCCGTCAGCGTTAACAAAGGTTAACCATTCCTTAAGGAATCGCTTGATTTCGCGGGCCGAAGCCCCGAAATCAAAGCGATGTTAATCATTCGTTCGCTTCTTGTTCTTATCCTTGCCCTTGTTGCCCCCGCGGTCGGGGCGCTGACGCTGGAAGGGCAGGCGCATGTTGTCGATGGCGATACTCTGGATGTGGCAGGCGATCGGGTGCGGCTGTTCGGCATTGATGCCCCCGAACGCAGCCAGCCCTGCGACCGTCGCGGTCAGATCTGGGCTTGCGGCGAATGGGCGCGCACCATGCTTGCCACACAGATTGGCGCAGCCGTCGTAAGCTGCGAAGTGCAGGACCATGATCGTTATGGCCGCGCGGTGGCGATTTGCCACGTCGCCGGTGCCGACGTCGGGCAGGCGATGGTGGCCGCCGGGGCGGCGCTCGCCTACCGGCGCTATTCGGATCGCTATGTGGCGATCGAGTCCGCTGCCGCCGTGGCCGGGCGCGGCATCTGGGCGACACGGATGCAGACTCCTGAGTCCTATCGCCACCCCGCCGCCGCCGAAGCGGTTACGACGGGCTTGGGTGATTGCCTGATCAAGGGCAATATCGGCGCCAGCGGGCGCATCTATCACCGGCCCGGCCAGCGTGACTATGCCGCAACTCGAATCAACATGGGCAAGGGCGAGGCCTTCTTTTGCTCGGAGGCTGACGCGATAGCCGCCGGTTTTCGCCCCGCCCGGCGCTGAGGCTCAGTCGGCGATCTCGTAAGGCAGCACCCCGCGCCGGTCGGGGTTGACCTTTAGGTGGCGCTCCAGCGGCGGGACGGCGCGTTGGTGGCAGCTGCGACGCTCGCAGATGCGGCAGGAAATGCCGATCGGCTCGAACCGCCCGCGCAGATCCAGCCCGTCGGCATAGACCAGCGACGGCGCATGCGCCACCTCGCACCCCAGCCCGATGGCATGGCGCCGCACCGGTGCCTGAAATGCCCCCCCCGGTTTCGAGACCTCGCGCGCCAGACACAGATAGCGCACCCCGTCTGGGGTTTCGGCCAGCTGCCGCAAAAACCGGCCCGGCGTCTCGAACGCCTGATGCACGTTCCACAGTGGGCAGGCCCCGCCAAAACGCGCGAACTGCAACCGGGTGGCCGAATGGCGCTTGGTGATGGTTCCGGCCTGATCGACCCGCACGAAAAAAAACGGCACCCCCTTGGCCCCCGGTCGTTGCAGGGTGGAAAGGCGATGCGCCACCTGCTCGATCGAGGCCCCGAAAACATCGGCCAGCCGTTCCAGATCGTGGCGTTCCGCCATGGCTGCGGCCTGAAAGGCGCGGTAGGGCAGCAGCGCCGCCCCGGCAAAATAGTTTGCCAGCCCGATCTTGGCGATGTCGCGCGCCTCGGAGGTCTGAAAGCGGGCCAGATCCAGCGTGGCCTCGAGCAGCGCATTCTGGGTGGTCAGCGCCACCTGAACCAGCAGATGGAAGCGCTGCGTCGCTGCCGGAGCGCGATCCGACAGCACCAGTAGCCGAGCCGCGGGGTCATAGGTACGCAACAGCGGATTGTTCGAAAACTGCAATGTAATGCCATGCGCTTCCAGCGTCGTCACCGCTTGGGAAATCACGTCTTTCCGGTCACCTGCCGGGCAAGCGTAATGTTCCGCCGCATGGTCGATGGCATCCAGATAATTGTCGCAATAGTGAAAGAAGTCGCGAACATCCTCCCACGGCGAAGGGCGCAGCGCGGCGTCGTCGCGTCCCAAAGCCTCGTCCAGCGAGGCCAGCCGCTCGTGGGTTTGGCTGTAAGCGCGGTGCAGCACCAGAAACGCCCGCGCCAGCGCCGGCGCATTGCTGGCGGCCAGATGAAGATCGGCCAGCGGCGGCGGGCTGGCGGCGAACATCGGGTCGGCCAGCGCCTCGCGCAGGTCCGACACGGTGCGCTCGGCATCATTGGTGGTCAGGTTCGAGACGTCGAGCCCGAACTCCTGCACCAGCGCCAGCACCACCGCCGCCGAAACCGGGCGGTGGTTGTTTTCCATCTGGTTGAGGTAGGGCAGCGAAATCCCCAGCTTGGCCGCAAAAGCCTTTTGCGTCAGCCCCAGTTGCCCGCGCAGTTCCCGCAGTCTGACCCCGGCATAAAGCTTGCGTGCGCCCATGATACCCCTGGCTTGCAAATTGCTGCGCCGGTGCAAAGCTTGCCTTTGCAAAGTAGGGCTGTCAACCGGCAAGCCCCAGCCGCCGCGCCCGCCGGATCACCGCCGCAATCGCCAGCACCGACGTCAGCGATGACGCCAGCATGATCGCGATAAGCGGCAACTCGCCCGCGCCGGGCACCAAGACCGCCCCGGCCAGCCCCGCCATCGCCGCGCCGCCGCCGATCGTGATCGCGCCCCCCAGCCCCGAGGCGGTGCCCGCAAGCTGCGGCTTGATCGACAGCATCCCGGCGTTGGCATTGGGCAGGGTCATGCCGTTGCCGAGGCCGACCGAGACGATCAGCCCGAAGAACACCACCGCATGATGCAGCCCGGCCAGCGTCAGCGCCGCCAACAGCCCCAGCCCGACCGCGGTGACCAGGGTTCCCGCCAGCACCATCCGGTTCACTCCCACGCGCACCGACCAGCGCCCCGACAGAAAGTTGCCGAAAACGTAACCCATTGCCGGAGCGCCAAAATAATTCCCGACTTCGGATGAAGACAGGTGAAACACCTCGGTGCCGACAAAGGGCGCGCCGCCAAGGTAGGCAAAGAACGCGCCCGACCCGAACGCCGCGCACAGGCAATAGCCCCAGAACCGCGGCGAGGCCAGCAACTTGGGGTAAAGCCGCATCTGCGCCCCGAGGCTGAGGCGGTGCAGGGTGGCGGTTTCACCGAGATCGGCCCAGACCAGCGCGAAAACCGCCGCCCCCAACGCCAGCAGCAGGGCAAAATTGGCCTGCCAGCCAAAAGCCTCGTCCAGCACACCGCCCAAGGCCGGGCCCAGCATCGGCACCAGCGCCATGCCCATCGTGACATAGCCAATCATCGAGGCTGCCTCGGCATCCGGCACCATGTCGCGCACCACCGCGCGGCTCAGCACCATCCCCGACACGATCACCGCCTGCGCCATGCGGCAGATCAGGAACTGGGTCGCGGTGGCCGCCAGCAGGGTGCCGACCGTGGCCAGCATGAACAGGCCGAGGGCCCCCAGAATCACCTTGCGCCGCCCGTAGCGGTCGGAAATCGGGCCGATCAGAATTTGCAAAACCGCGCTCAGGCCAAGGTAAAGCGCGACCGAAAGCTGCATCAGGCCGTATGGCACGCCGAACCACAGCGCCATGCCGGGCAGCGAGGGCAGGAAGATGTTCAAGGTCAATGCCGCCACACCCGAAAGCACCACCAGCGTCATGACATGGGGCGGGGTGGTGCGGTCGAGAAACCGGGCATCTGGAAGGGTCATGCGGACCTCAAGCCCAGGAATGAAAGATGAAGAACGCGCCGCCGGCGATGAAGGCAAAGCCCACGAGATGGTTCCACGCCAGCGGCTCGCCCAGATAAAGCACGGAAAACGCCGAGAAAACCAGCAGGGTTATGACCTCCTGTATGGTTTTTAGCTGGGCCGCCGAAAAAGTGCCGTGGCCGATCCGGTTGGCGGGAACCTGCAACAGATACTCGAAGAAGGCGATGCCCCAACTGATCAGGATCACCAGCAGCAGCGGGGCCATCTTGAATTTCAGGTGGCCATACCAGGCAAAGGTCATGAACAGGTTCGAGGCCAGCAACAGGCCGATCGTGATGACGGGAACGGGAAGATTTGGCATGGCAGCCTCGGATCAGCGCAGAGGCAAGCTGTGGCGCAGCAGGCCGGCAAACACAACGCTTAGCAAGTTTGCGATTTTCATTCCATGACCTGCCAACAATCTGCAAATTTGCGGAATAATGCTTCCCGCCTGTCCGGCCGGTCGCTATGGTGCGGGAAATCCGGGGGGGGCCATGATGCCGATCATGCAAGAGCTGGAAAATCGCCGTGCCATTGCCCGCGCGGGGGGCGGCACCCGCCGGGTCGAGGCCCAGCACGCCAAGGGCAAGCTGACGGCTCGCGAGCGCATCGAGCTGTTGCTCGACGATGGCAGTTTCGAGGAATTCGACATGTTCGTGCGCCACCGGTGCAGCGATTTCGGCATGGAGCAGGATCGCCCGGCAGGCGACGGCGTGGTGACCGGCTGGGGCACCGTGAACGGTCGCATGGTCTATGTGTTCTCGCAGGATTTCACCGTGTTCGGTGGCTCGCTGTCGGAAACCCACGCGCAGAAAATCTGCAAGATCATGGACATGGCGATGCAGAACGGGGCGCCGGTGATCGGGCTCAACGATTCCGGCGGGGCGCGGATTCAGGAAGGGGTGGCCAGCCTTGCGGGCTATGCCGAGGTGTTTCAGCGCAACATCATGGCTTCGGGGGTGGTGCCGCAGATCAGCGTCATCATGGGGCCTTGCGCGGGGGGCGCGGTTTACAGCCCGGCGATGACCGATTTCATCTTCATGGTCAAAGACAGCAGCTACATGTTCGTGACCGGCCCCGACGTGGTCAAGACCGTGACCAACGAGGTTGTCTCGGCCGAGCAACTGGGCGGGGCCGGCACCCACACCCGCAAGTCCTCGGTCGCCGACGGCGCGTTCGAGAACGATGTCGAGGCCCTGGCCGAGGTGCGCCGTCTGGTCGATTTCCTGCCGCTGTCGAACCGCGACCGCACCCCGGTGCGGCCGTTCTTCGACGATCCCGCCCGGGTCGAGCCCAGCCTCGACACCCTGATCCCGGCCAATCCGAACCAGCCCTACGACATGAAGGAGTTGATACTGAAGGTCGCGGACGAGGCTAATTTTTACGAGATTCAAACCGATTTTGCCGCCAACATCATCACCGGCTTCATCCGCATCGAGGGCCAGAGTGTGGGCGTGGTGGCCAATCAGCCCATGGTGCTGGCGGGCTGCCTTGACATTGACAGCTCGCGCAAGGCCGCCCGCTTTGTGCGGTTCTGCGATGCCTTCTCGCTTCCGCTGCTGACGCTGGTTGATGTGCCCGGCTTCCTGCCCGGCACGGCGCAGGAATATGGCGGGGTGATCAAGCACGGTGCCAAGTTGCTGTTTGCCTATGGCGAGGCGACCGTGCCGAAAGTGACCGTGATCACCCGCAAGGCTTACGGCGGGGCCTACGACGTGATGGCCAGCAAGCATCTGCGCAGCGATTTCAACTATGCCTGGCCAACCGCCGAGATCGCCGTGATGGGGGCCAAGGGGGCGACCGAGATCCTCTATCGGGCGGAACTGGGCGACAAGGAGCGCATTGCGCAGCGCACCCGCGATTACGAGACCCGCTTTGCCAACCCCTTTGTCGCCGCCGAGCGCGGTTTCATCGACGAGGTGATCAGCCCCCATTCCACCCGCCAGCGGGTGGCGCGCGCCTTCGCCAGTTTGCGCGGCAAGCAACAGGTCATGCCATGGAAAAAGCACGACAACATTCCGCTGTGACGGCGGTGCAGGCCGACGGGGCGCAGGTGCTGGCCGGGGACGCGACCCCGATCGCGGTGCCCTCGGGTCAGCCCGTTACCTTGCAGGACGTGATCTGGAACGCGCCGGGGCCAAGCGGCCTGACGGTGCGGTTCCGCTTTATCGCGCCGCAGATTGCGCCGGGCGAAGGCGGCGTCGATTTCGAGACTGCCGCCGCCGACATGGAAGCGCTGTGCAACACCTACGCGCTGCCGTGGTTGGCGGATCTCGGGCCGGAGCCGGCGCAGATCATCATCTCGCTGTCGGATGTGGCGGTCGAGTTCGGGGTCTCGGCCCCCGAGGCGACGCAGTATTTCGAGGCCTATTCGCCTGCCGATGGCACCTGCACCTGGGAGATGTTCTGATGCTGAAGCACCGCGGTTTTCCCGGCCGCCTGATGGGCACCGATTTTCAGTATGTGATCCGCCGCGCCAACCTCAAGGATGGTCCGGCCAGGATCATCCGGCGCGAACGCCATGCCGACCGCAAGGCCCCCGACCGCGCCGCCGACCGGGGCTTCATGGCCGCCCTCTGGGCGCATTTCGGCGACCAGCCGTTCGAGCGCGGCAATCTCGATGCCGGTCGCCTGTCGTGGCTGTTCGGCCGCGAGGTGATCCCCGCCGAAGACCCGTTCGATCCGGTCAGTTATGATGCGCTGCTGCGGGTCAACCGCAAGGTGGCGCAGGTCTCGTTTCCCGAAGTGTTCGCCGCCGAAGCCCCCCCGGGGCCGCCAGGTGGTTGGGACGACGAGGATCAGGCATGACCCTTGGCAGCGATCGGCGCGGCTTCGCTTACGACCGTCGGACCAAGGTCGGGAGGGCGCATTTTTGCTTTGATCCGGCGACAATTGGGTTAGACTGTCTCGGAAGAAGAAACTCTCACGGAGGCCGAGTAAAATGCAGATCATCAAATGGGTGGCCGCGGGCGTTGTGCTGTTCGCGCTGGCGGGCTGCCTGCAAAACAACGCGCAACGCGGGATTGCCGGGGCGGCGACCGGCGCCCTCATTGCCGACGCGACCGGGGGCAATGCCGTTACCGGCGCGCTCATCGGCGGTGCCGCAGGGGTGCTGTGCCAGGATCTCAACGTGCCGGGCTGCGTCAACAACTAAACCGCGCCGTTCGCCTGACCTGATCCACCTGAAATCCGATTGCCATCCGGGCCTTGCGCCCGGGTGGTTTTTTGTTGCCGCAAGGGTGGCCCGGCCTTTGGCGCCACGCTCTAAGGGATGCCCCGGATGTTCAAGAAAATCCTGATTGCCAATCGTGGCGAGATTGCCTGCCGCATCATCAAGTCGGCACGGCGGATGGGGATTGCCACGGTCGCGGTCTATTCCGACGCCGACCGCAATGCGCTGCATGTGCAGATGGCCGACGAGGCGATCCACATCGGTCCCTCGCCGGCTGCGCAATCCTACATCGTGATCGACCGGATCATGGAGGCGGTGCGCCAGTCAGGGGCCGAGGCGGTGCATCCTGGGTATGGCTTTCTGAGCGAAAACCGGGCGTTTGCCGCAGAACTTGAAGCCGCCGGGGTGGTGTTCATCGGCCCCCCGTCGAAAGCGATCGAGGCCATGGGCGACAAGATCACCTCGAAAAAGATCGCGCAGGCGGCCGGGGTGTCCACCGTGCCCGGCCACATGGGGCTGATCGCGGACGCCGATGAGGCGGCGAGGATCGCGACCGGAATCGGTTATCCGGTGATGATCAAGGCCAGCGCGGGCGGCGGCGGCAAGGGCATGCGCATCGCCTGGAACGACGATCAGGCGCGCGAAGGCTTTCAGTCGTCGCGCAACGAGGCCGCCGCCAGTTTTGGCGACGACCGCATCTTCATCGAGAAATTCATCACCCAGCCGCGCCACATCGAGATTCAGGTGCTGGGCGACAGCCACGGCAACATTGTCTATCTGCACGAGCGCGAATGTTCGATCCAGCGCCGCAATCAGAAGGTGATCGAAGAGGCGCCTTCTTCCTTCATCGACCCCGCCACCCGGCGCGTCATGGGCGAGCAGGCTTGCGCGATGGCGCGGGCGGTCGGCTACACCTCGGCGGGCACGGTCGAATTCATCGTTGATGGCGCGCGCAATTTCTATTTTCTGGAGATGAACGCCCGGCTTCAGGTCGAGCACCCGGTGACCGAGCTGATCACCGGCATTGACCTGGTGGAACAGATGATCCGGGTGGCGGCGGGCGAGCCGCTGGGCTTTACCCAAGCCGATCTTGCCATCAACGGCTGGGCAATCGAAAGCCGCCTCTACGCCGAAGACCCCTACCGCGCCTTCCTGCCCTCGATCGGGCGGCTCACCCGCTATCGCCCGCCGGTGGAAAGCACCAGCCCGCTGGCGGTGGTGCGCAACGATACCGGGGTGTTCGAGGGCGGCGAGATCAGCATGTTCTACGACCCGATGATCGCCAAGCTTTGCACCTGGGCTCCCGACCGGGCGGCGGCAATCGAGGAGATGCGCCTCGCGCTCGACACTTTCGAGGTCGAGGGCATCGGCCACAACCTGCCGTTTGTCGCCGCCGTGATGGATCACCCGCGCTTCGTTTCGGGCAACATCACCACCGCCTTCATCGCCGAAGAATACCCGGACGGCTTTCAGGGCGTGCGGCTTGACAGCGCGACCCTGACCCGGGTTGCGGCGGCGGCGACGGCGATGAACCGGGTGGCAGAGATCAGGCGCACCCGCATTTCCGGCACCATGGACAATCACGAACGCAAGGTCGGTGACGCCTGGGTGGTGACTCTGCAAGCCGAAGCCTTTCCGGTGACCATCGCCGCCGATCGTGACGGCTCGACCGTGAGTTTTGCCGATGGTGCGGCCCTGCGCGTGACCTCGGACTGGATTCCCGGCCAGCCGCTGGCGCGGCTGGTGGTCGATGGCACGCCGCTGGTGATGAAGGTCGGCCGTATTCCGTCAGGCTTTCGGTTGCGGCTGCGCGGGGCCGATCTGAAGTGTTTCGTGCGCACCCCGCGCCAAGCCGAGCTGGCCTGCCTGATGCTGGCCAAGGTGCCGCCCGACACCTCGCGTTTCCTGCTGTGCCCGATGCCGGGGCTGGTGGTGCGCATCAACGTGGCGGTCGGTGACGAGGTGCAGCAAGGCCAGGCGCTGGCCGCGATCGAGGCGATGAAGATGGAAAACGTGCTGCGGGCCGAACGCAAGGGCGTGGTAAAGTCGATCAACGCCCTGCCGGGTGCCAGCCTGCGGGTCGATGACGTGATCTTGGAGTTCGAATGACCTACCGCCCGGACGGATACCGCTCCAGCGCCTCTTGCCGCACGTCGGGAAACTTGTCGATGGCGCGGGTGATCTCGCGCACGTTCCACGGCAGGGGCTTGCGCATCTTGGCCTCGCCGTCCTTGTCCATCAGCACCAGCGAAAACCCGCGCGGGTGCAGCTTCAGCCTGATTTCGCTGCGAGCGCCCGGGTCGGTATCGACGATCACCACCACGTCGCGCTCGGCCAGCGGGCCGGGATCGGCGGCCAGATACTCCATCTGGCGGATGAAATCCGGGTCTTTCGGGCTGTCGGCAAACACCACCACCGGGCGCTTGACCCAGATCAGATCGGCCAGCAGGACCGCACGCCCGTCAAGCGGGGACAGGGTTTCCTGCGCGCTGGCAACCAGTGGCAGAAATGCTGCAAGAACAAGGACGTGAAGCGGGATCATGGGGCCTCCTTGGCTTGATATAAGGCACGGCGGCCAGATTCCAAAGAATGATTTCCGGGGTGCGCTGCCCCGACCGACGCGAAGGACCCGGCGATGACCGATGATCTTGCCAGATGGCACAAGTTGGCTACCAGCGAGTTGAAGGGGCGTGACCCCGCCACCCTGATCTGGAACACCCTGGAAGGGATTGCCGTCAAGCCGCTTTACACCGCCGCCGATAGCGCCGCGCTGCCCCATGTCGGCAGCCTGCCTGGCCTTGCCCCCTTCACGCGCGGGGTGCGGGCCACAATGTATGCCGGCCGCCCGTGGACGATCCGCCAGTATGCCGGCTTTTCCACCGCAGAGGAATCCAATGCCTTTTATCGCAAGGCGTTAGACGCCGGCCAGCAAGGGGTTTCCGTAGCCTTCGATCTGGCCACCCACCGCGGCTATGACAGCGATCACCCGCGCGTCGAAGGCGATGTCGGCAAGGCCGGGGTGGCAATCGACTCGGTCGAGGACATGAAGCTTCTGTTTGACGGTATCCCGCTCGAAAAAGTCAGCGTTTCGATGACGATGAACGGTGCCGTGGTCCCGGTTCTGGCCGCCTTCATCGTGGCTGGCGAAGAGCAGGGGGTGCCCCGCGCCGCCCTTTCCGGCACCATTCAGAACGACATTCTGAAAGAATTCATGGTGCGCAACACCTATATCTATCCGCCCGAACCCTCGCTGCGCATCATCGCCGACATCATCGAATACACCGCCGCCGAGATGCCGAAATTCAACTCGATCTCGATTTCCGGCTACCACATGCAGGAAGCCGGGGCCAACCTGGTTCAGGAACTGGCCTTCACGCTATCCGATGGGCGCGAGTATGTTCGCGCGGCAATCGCCCGCGGCATGGATGTCGATGCTTTTGCAGGCAGGCTGTCGTTCTTCTTCGCCATCGGCATGAATATCTTCATGGAGGCCGCCAAGTTGCGCGCGGCGCGGCTGCTGTGGCACCGCATCATGACCGAATTCGGGGCGAAGAAACCGGGCTCGCTGATGCTGCGCACCCACTGCCAGACCTCGGGCGTCAGCTTGCAAGAGCAGGATCCCTACAACAACGTGGTGCGCACCGCCTACGAGGCGCTGGCGGCAGCCCTTGGCGGCACCAACTCGCTGCACACCAATGCGCTGGACGAGGCAATGGCCCTGCCGACCGCGTTCTCGTCGCGCATCGCGCGCAATACCCAACTGATCTTGCAGGAAGAAACCGGCCTCACCCATGTCGTCGATCCGCTGGCAGGCAGCTATTACGTCGAAAGCCTGACCGCCGAGCTGGCCGACAAGGCGTGGGCGTTGATCGAGGAAGTCGAGGCCATGGGCGGCATGACCAAGGCGGTCGCCACCGGCATGCCGAAACTGCGGATCGAGGCATCGGCAGCCCGCCGTCAGGCCGCCATCGACCGCGGCGACGAGGTGATCGTGGGGGTCAACAAATACCGGCTAGCCAGCGAAGACCCGATCGAAATTCTCGATATCGACAATGTCGCGGTGCGCGCGGGCCAGATCGCCCGCCTGACCGCGCTCCGCTCCAGCCGCAACGCAGCACAGGTTGACGCGACCCTTGCCGAGCTTACCCGCCGCGCCGAGCTTGGCGGCAACCTGCTGGAAGCGGCGGTCGAAGCCGCCCGCGCCCGCGCCACCGTCGGAGAAATCAGCATGGCCATGGAAAAGGTTTTTGGTCGCCACCGGGCGGAAATCAGAACCCTTTTGGGGGTTTACGGGGAAGCCTATCAGGGCGACGACGGCTTTGCCGCGATTCAGCGCGAGGTTGAGCAGTTTGCCGAAGATCACGGTCGCCGCCCGCGGATGCTGGTGGTCAAGATGGGCCAGGACGGCCACGACCGCGGTGCCAAGGTGATCGCCACCGCCTTCGCCGACATCGGCTTTGATGTCGATGTCGGCCCCTTGTTCCAGACCCCGGCCGAGGCGGCGCAGGATGCGATCGACAACGACGTGCATGTGGTCGGCATCTCGTCGCAGGCCGCCGGCCACAAGACCCTTGCGCCGCAACTGGTGCAGGCGTTGAAAGACGCCGGTGCGGACAACATTCTGGTGATCTGCGGCGGGGTCATCCCGCAGCAGGATTACCAGTTCCTTTATGACCACGGCGTCAAGGCGATCTTTGGCCCCGGCACCAACATTCCTGCCGCCGCCAAGAAAATTCTGGCCCTGATCCGCGCCGCCACGAACTGATTGCCGCGCATCTTTGCGCCCGAAGCATCGCCGGTGAGAGGGGGCGTAGCCCGCCGGCAGCCTTGCCGTCAGAGTTCGATCTCGCTCGCCTCGGGTGCCGCCAGTTCCTCGGGCGTCTTGCGCCGGATCAGGATGTCGCCGTTGGGCAGCATCACCGGCGCGTGGTAGGCGCGGATATCCGCGATCATCGCCAGCAACTGGCGCAGCGCCGGTTCCATCTCGGCCAGAGCGTTGCCCATGTCACCGATCGCGGGCTCCATTTCGGCCATCAGCCCGCGCAGCAGCAGCCGTGCCCCTTCTTCCATCAGGCTCGGGCCGTCGTCAGGGGCGGGGGGTTCTTGCCCCCAGACCGGCGTCAGGGCCAGACACAACACCAGCGGGGCAAGCAGCCGTTTCATGGCGTGATCATAGCCGATCCGGCGCAAAATTGCCAGCTTGCAGCGCCAGATCGAGCGTCACCGGAAAATGATCGGAACCCGCCAGCAGTGCCTCGCGCAGCTCGGGTACGCGCCAGCAGCCCGGGTCGTTCAGCGGGTGCCAGATGCGCCACTGCGGTGCCGTCGCGGCCAGATTGGGCGAGACCATGATGAAGTCGAGCAGCGCCTCGAAATAGCGCTTTTGCGGGGCCAGCCAGAACCGCGCGGTGGTCGGAGTGATCCCCAGCCGCTGGCGCAGGGTCATCAGCGCGTGCGGGTCGGTCAGTTGCAGCAAAGGGTCGTCGTCGGTTCCCATCACCACCTCCAGCCCCGAGTGGCCGAACAGCCGCTCGTATTCATCGAGGCCGGGGCCGTCGTTGAAATCGCCCATCACGATCAGGCTGTCGCCCGCCACCAGATGCTCGACCACCCGCTGGCGCAGCCAGACGCATTGCGCGCGCTGCTTGCGGCGGTTGTCGATCGCCATGCGGGTAGCCTCGGCCGCGCTGCGCGCCCCATGCGGAGCCTTGGATTTGATATGCACCCCGATCAGCCGCAGCTTGCGCCCGGCCGCGGTGGTGACGGCCAGTTCCAGCGGCGGCTTGGAAAAGCGGATCTGCTCGGGCGCGGTATCAACGTCAAGATCGAAGCGGAACACGCTGTCAAACCGCGGCGCCGCGCCCGCGGGATTCTTGCCGCCGGGTTCGCCCGACGGGTCGTGCCGGGCGGTGATCCGGTCGGGGTCATAAAGCAGGCTGATCTCCTGCTCGGTCTCCGAGGCAAAGCCGGTGACGGCGCGCCGGGTGCGCAGACCGTAATGGGCGGCAAAGCGTTCCAGCGCCTTTACCGACGAGCGCCTGCCGTTGGTGTCGGGGGCCTCGATCACCATCACCGCGTCGGCATCCATCGCGGTGAACACGATGCCAAGCGCGGTCAGTTGCTCGGCCCGGCTGATCTGGTAGCGGGCGGAAAGCTCGCGATCCTCCAGAAGCCGCCCGTGGTTGTCGAACAGGTTGTTGAACCATTCCACATTGTAGGTGGCAAGACGCAGACGCGCGGGCGGGCGGGCGGGCTCGGCCATCACGCCTCGGTCCGGGCGCTGATTTCCTTCCAGGCGGCATTGATCGCGACCAGGCGGCGCTCGGCCAGCCGCACCGCCTCCGGCGGCACGCCGCGGGCGATCATGCGGTCGGGGTGGCTGTCGCGCACCGCCTGTTTCCAGGCGGCATGGGCCTCGGCGCGTGTGGCAGAGTGGGGCAGGCCCAGCACATCCCAGGGGTCACGCGGCGCGTTCGGCACAAAGCGCGCGCGCAGGGCGCGAAAGCAGCGCTCGCCGACCGCGAAGATGCGCGCCACCTCGGCCAGAAAGACATCCTCGGCGGGGTGATAGTGGCCATCGGCCACCGAGATCTGGAACAGGCCTTCCAGCAGATCGACCAGCACCTTGGGCTGATCGGCAAACATCGCCTTGATCTTGCGGGCGTAGGCATCGAACCCGGCCACATCCTGTCGCGCCAGATCGAACACCCGCGCTGCCGCCGCTTCGTCGCCCGCGGGCACGGTGAAGAGCTGGCGGAATGCCGTCACCTCGTCGCGCGTCACCCGCCCGTCGGCCTTGGCCATCTTGGCCCCCAGCGCGATGATCGCGATGGTAAAGCCGACCGAGCGTTCGGGCGGGGTGCGCAGGTGCTCGAACACCGCCGACAGCCCTTCGCCATTGGCAAGGGCCGCCAGCGCGTCGGCAATGCGGGTCCAGATCGACATGGCGCCAGCATAGCGCGTCGGCGTGTGGCTGTCAGGTCAGGAATTTCTGCATCAGCCACAGATCCCACCAGCGCCCAAACTTGTAGCCGACCTCGGGCAGGGTGGCGGCAAGGGTGTAGCCCATGGCGGCATGAAAGGCGCGCCCCGCCGGATTGCCGCCGCTGACCCCGGCAAAGATCGAATGCACGCCTGCGGCGCGGGCGTGGCCTTCGATCGCCGTCAGCAGTGCGCGCCCGATCCCCTGACCGCGTGCGGCGTCTGCCAGGATGATGGTGTGTTCAATGGTGAGCGCATAGCCCGCCCCGCCGCGAAACGGGCCATAACTGGCAAAGCCCACCACCGCCCCGGCGCGTTCCGCGACCAGAAAAGCCTGCCCGGCAGACGCCTTGGCCGCCAGCATTGCCGCGAGGTCGGGCAGGGTCTTCTCGGCCGGGTTGAAGGTCACCATGGTGTCGCGGATCAGCGGGTTCCAGAACGCCATGATTGCGGCCAGATCGGCTGCCTGGGCCGGGCGGATCATGCCAGCCACCGCGTGCCTGCCGGGCTGGCAAAGCGCGCGCGCAGCGCGGGGCCATCGCCCGCCAGAACCACCACCCGCGGATCCTCCAGCCGCCCGGCCAGCGCCGCCGCCAGCGCCCCGGCCTCGGGATGCACCACTTCAAGCCGGGTCAGCCGCACCCCGGCATCGGGCAGGGCGCGGGTCGGGTGGGCGTTGCCCAGCCACTGGATCAGCGCCGGAAAGGCCCCCTCGAACGGCAGGCTGCCATCTTGCGGCACCGCCATCTGCCAGCGCAGATCGCCGCGCGCCAGCGCCAAGGGAACGCCGGTGCCGGCGGGGCTGGCCGCCACCTCGGTCACCAGATCATCGCAGGCGGCAACCCAGTTGGTCAGGCGCGGCGGCCCGCTGAAATTGTCAAGATCGAACCAGCGCGGCCACGCCGGGCGCGGCGCGGACGGGTCGGCGGCGATGACTTCGAGGTAGCTCTCGCCCAGCCCCAGCAGCCGGTTGTGGGTCGCCATGTGAGGGTGCTGCCCGCCCTCGGCGAGACTTACCCCCAGCGCCGATTCGACCACCGCAACCCCCGCCGCCAGCGTCTCGGCGCTGACCACAAGGTGATCGAGCCTCAGCACGCCACCGCCCCGGCGCGGGTGATCTGGCCCTTGGCTTTCAGCGCCAGCACCAGCGCGTTGAACCGGGCCTCGGCGACCTCGCCCATCAGCCCTTGGCCGCGCGGCGTCAGCACCAGTTCCAGCACCCGCTTTTTGGGCTGCCAGCGCAGCGCGCCGGCGGTTTCGGGGTCGGCGATCGAGAACATCGCGCCAAACCGCATCGCCTTGCCCAGCACCTCGGCATCCTGCATTTCCTGATCCGACAGCAGCCGGAACAGCCGCTCGAGCCTTGAGCCGGTGTGGCTGTTCTTGTAGCGATGCAGCAGCGCGAGCCCGAGAAACACCCGCCCCGGATGATCGAGCCCGCCCAGATTGGCGCGGGTGGCGTTGTCGAAACAGGCCTCGGCGCGGTAGTCGGGGTGGGCGCGCCAGGTGGTGTCGTGCAAAAGACACGCGGCCTTGATCAGGCGCAGGCGCTCTTTTGGAGCGTCGCTGAACAGCGGCTCGAGAAAGGCGAACAGCTTGCGGCCAAAGCCGGGAATGCGGGCTTGCGTCGCCTCGGTGGCGCGGGCGGCCTCGATCAGCGGGTCGCGCACGCGCAGGCGCTCGGGCATCTGCTCGTAAAGCAGCCCCTCGCGAATGCCGTAGGACGACACGTCGATTTCGGTCGGTTTGAAGATGCGCACCAGCTCGCGCAGCACTTCGCAGGCCAGCGGCACCAGTTCCATGCGCTCGGACGAGGTGCCGGTGCGGGCGCGCAGCAGCGCCAGATCCGAGGTCGCGATCCAGTCGAGCGTATCCAGCAGCGAGCGCGGCGTCATGCGGTATTCGTGCAGCACCGTCAGCGGATAGGTGCGCCGCTCCATGTCGAGCCTCGCGATCACCCGCCACGAGCCGCCGACCAGATAGATGCGCTCGCCTTCGGGTTTGAGCGCGGTCTTCAGCCCCTTCAGAATGTCCTCGATATAGGCCTGACGCTTGGCTGGGGCCACTTCCTGCAACCGGAACGGCCCCAGCGGCGAGGTGGCGCGGCGGCTGACCTTGCCATCGCCGATGCAGGCCAGCTCCATCGAGCTGCCGCCCATGTCGCATACCATCCCGCGCGCCCCGGGCCAGCCCAGCAGCACCCCCTGCGCCGACAGGCGGGCCTCTTCGGCGCCGTCGATCACCCAGATCTTCAACCCGGTCTCGGCCAGAACCTGCGCCAGGAATTCCGGCCCATCGCGGGCCTCACGCACCGCGGCGGTGGCAACCACCGTCAGCGGCGCGATCTGCATGCCTTCGGCCAGCAGGGCAAAGCGCTTGAGCGCCACCAGCGCACGCTCCCGCCCGCGCGGGTTGAGCTGCCCGGTATCGACCAGCCCCTTGCCCAGGCCCGCCATCACCTTTTCGTTGTAGAAATAGGCCGGGCTGCGGGCGGCACCGTCGAACACCACCATCCGCACCGAGTTCGAGCCGACATCGACTACGCCGACCCGGCTTAACGCCCGCGCCGAGGGGTCTTCGAACAGGGCATGGCCGAACGGGCCGCCATCCTCGCCATAAGGGTCAGGGGAATCGGACATCGGCAGCCCTCCGGTGATTTCGCGCCGAACCATGCCGCCTTGGCGGGCGGCGGTCAACGGCTTGGCAGACCGCTGATCGATTGCCTTGCACAATTCCGATGCAGGTCGATGTTCCACGCCCGACCGGAACCCACGGCTGACCCGGGCGGAACGGGAAACGCACTGCGTTTCCCCGCCATTAGCCCCCCTCGGCGATCGACTGTTTCAGCCCCGCACAGTGCTAGCTGTGAAATCTCAGGAGGTTGTCGGGGTCATAAAAGGGGCGCAAGCCGAGGCGGGCGGGGTGGGTCTCGCCCTCGACCACCAGCGCGTAGTGGCCGGTCGCAAGATATGCCTCGTCCACGCCGGCCGCGTGGCGCACATAGCCGTAGCCGACCGGCCGCCCCAGACTGTAGCCGAACCCGCCCGAGGTCAGATAGCCGACCGCCAGCCCGTCGCGCAGGATGGTCTCGCGCCCGCTCAGCACCACCTCGGGGTTTTCGAGCGCGAACCCGGCCAGCCGCTTGGCCAGCGGGCGGGTGCGCGCCGCTTCCAGCGCCTTGCGGCCGACGAAATCGCCCCGTCCCGCCAGCCGCACCGCCCAGCCCAGGCCCGCCTCGTCGGGGGTATCGCCGGGGGTGATGTCGGCCGACCAGGCGCGATAGCCCTTCTCCAGCCGCAGCGATTCCAGCGCGCGGTAGCCGACCGGGCGGATACCCGCCTCGGCACCCGCCGCCATCAGCGCGTCGAACACCGCCCCGGTGGCGGCAATCGGCACGTGCAGCTCCCAGCCCAGCTCGCCGACGTAAGTGACGCGCAGCGCCCGCACCGATGCCCCGGCAATCGCGATCTCGCGCACTGCGCCAAACGGGAAGGCCGGGTTGGTCACGTCAGCGTCGGTTACCCGCGCCAGCACCGTGCGGGCGCGCGGGCCCATCAGCGACAGGGTGCCCCAATCCTCGGTGATGTCAGCCAGGCGCACCTCGCCCACTGGCAGGTGCTCGTTGATCCAGGCCGCGTCGTGGGTGCGAAAGCCGGTGCCGGTGACAAGGTAAAAGCGATCCTCGGCCAGCCGCGCCACCGTCAGATCGGCCTCGATCCCGCCGCGCGAGTTCAGAAGCTGGGTATAGGTCAGCCGCCCCGGCGCGCGGGTCACGTCACCGGCGCAGACGTAATCCAGCGCGCGGGCGGCATCGCGGCCGGTGACCTCGTATTTGGCAAATGACGACTGGTCGAAAATGCCGACTGCCGCGCGCACCTGGCGGTGCTCGGCCCCGACCGCATCGAACCAGTTCGGCCGCCCCATTGCCGGGATGTCGTGCGCCTCGGTGCCGGGCGGGGCGAACCAGTTGGGCCGCTCCCACCCCAGTTTGGAGCCGAACACCGCGCCATGGGCGGCGAGGCGCGCGTAGAGCGGCGAGGTGATGCGCGGGCGGCCCGAGCAATATTCGTCGTGCGGCCAGGCGATGGTGTAGTGCTTGCCGTAGGCTTCCAGGGTGCGGTCAAGCACCCATTGGCGGTCGCGGTGCAGCGCAGCAAAGCGCCGGATATCGACCACCCAGAGGTCGAGCGGCGCTTCGCCTTTCATCACCCAGTCCGCCAGCACCCAGCCGGCACCGCCGCCCGCGGCGATGCCGAAAGCGTTGAACCCCGCGCCGACAAACATGTTGGCACATTCGGGGGCGGCACCCAGAATGAAATTGCCGTCGGGGGTAAAGCTTTCCGGGCCGTGGATCATCTGCTTGATCCCGGCCTTGGCCAGCGCCGGAATGCGGGCGATGGCCTCCACCATGTGCTGCTCGAAATGATCGTAATCGTCGTCGAACAGCTTGAATTCCCAGTCATTCGGCACGTCGCCAGTGGTCCAGGGCTGCGGGTTGGGCTCGTAGCCGCCGAACACCAGCCCGCCCACTTCTTCCTTGAAATAGGTGCGCCGGTCGGGGTCGCGGATGGTGGCGGCATTGGCGGCAAGGCCGGGAATCGGTTCGGTCACGACATACTGGTGCTTGACTGGCTGCAACGGCACGTTGATCCCGGCCATCGCCCCCACCTGCCGCGCCCATTGCCCGGCACAGTTCACCACCTTGTCGCAGGTGATCTCGCCCGCGCTGGTGCGCACCAAAGTGATGCGGTTGCCCGCCATCCCGAAGCCCAGCACCTGCACCCCCTCGTGGATCCGCGCGCCGTGCAGCCGCGCGCCCTTGGCCAGTGACTGAGTGATGTCGGACGGGCTGGCCTGTCCGTCGGTCGGCAGCCAGCTTGCCCCGACCAGATCGCCCACGTCCATCAGTGGCCACATCTGCTTGACCTCGGCGGGCGAGATCAGGTGCATCTCCATCCCAAAACTCTTCGCGGTGGTGGCCAGCCGCTTGTATTCGGTCCAGCGGTCGTCATTGGTCGCCAGTCGCAGGCAGCCGGTCATCTTCCAGCCGGTCTCCAGCCCGGTCTCGGCGGCCAGCCCCTTGTAAAGCTCGACCGAGTATTTCAGCACCCGGGTGATCGAGGCCGACGAGCGCAACTGCCCCACCAGCCCGGCGGCGTGCCAGGTCGAGCCCGAGGTCAGCCGCCCCTGTTCCAGCAGCACGACATCGGCGTGGTGGTCGCGCGCCAGGTGATAGGCGGTCGAGCAACCGATGATGCCGCCGCCGATGACGACGATCTGGGCGTGCGTGGGCAGGGTCATGGCAGGGTCTTCCCTAAGGTGCGGTGATGGTGATAGCGTTCGAGCGCGGCCTCAAGCCGGCCGAGGTAATCGCGGGCGTGGGCATCGTAATCCGCCCCCGGAGCGGCCAGGAAAAGCTGTGAGACCATCGCCCACATCGCCTCGCGCAGCAGCGCCGCACAGCGCATCGCGCTGAAGGCGCGCCACAAGGCGGGGTCGGGCGGGGCACCGAAATAGGCGCAAAGCAGGGCGCGGGCCTGATCATCATCCATCCCGCCATTGCCCGCCACCCCGGCCAGATCGAACATCGCGGTGCCGAAGCCTGCGTATTCAAAGTCGATCAGCCACAGCCGCCCGTCGCCTTCAAGCAGGTTGGCGGGCAGCAGGTCGTGGTGGCCAAAGATGATCGGCAGCGGCACCTGTGCGGCTTCGAGTTCATCCGCCAGCGCCAGATAGCGAGGCAGATCGGGGGCGTGCAGGCTTGCTCCGGCGCGCAGGGTGCGGGCGTAATCGCGGATCTCATGAAATACCCAGAACAGGTTGGCCTCGCCCGCGACATGCTCGGGCATCCGGCTGTGAAAATCGCGCAGCAGGGCGGCGATGCGGTCCGGGTGGGCGCGCAGGTCGGCCTCGGTCCAGGTGCGGGCGGCAAGGTATTCGAGCACCATCACCCCGGGGGCGGCATATTCGACCTTCGGGGCGAAACCCGCGGCATGGGCGGCGCGGGCCACCATCACCTCGCGCGCGCGGCTGACGTGGTGAAAGGGGAAATCGACCCCGAAACGCACCACATGCGCGCCTTGCGCATCCACCACCTTCCAGGCCTCGTTCGAGAGCCCGCCGTGCAGCGGCTCGGCGGCAATCGGCCCGTCCCAGCAGGGCAGGGTGATCAGATGCTCAAGTCCCGCCATCGCCCACCCCCCCGCCGCTCGCATCGCCCCCGCCCGCCCCCGAGGCCAGCCCCAGCCGCGCCCGTGCCCGCGCCGCCCCCGCCGCGATCAGCCGGTCGGCAATGATCGCGATGAACGCGACCGCCAGCCCCGCCACCAGCCCGCGCCCCGGATCGGCCTTGGTCAGCGCGATATAGACCTCTTGCCCCAGATCGCGAGTGCCGACCAGGGCGGTGATCACCAGCATCGACAGCGCGAACATGATGGTCTGGTTCAGGCCCAGCATGATCTCGGGCAACGCAAGGCGCAGCTTGATCCGGGTCAGCACCTGCCAGCGGGTGCAGCCCATCGCCCGCCCGGCCTCGATCAGGCGCGGATCGACCCCCTCGATACCGAGCACGGCATAGCGGATCGCGGGTGCGACGCTGAAGGCCACCACCGCGATCAGCGCGGTGAAATCGCCGACCCGGAACAGCATCACGGCGGGCATGAGATAGACGAACGAAGGCAGGGTCTGGAGGGTGTCGATGGCGGCGCGCACCGGTGGCCACAGCCCGGCGCGCTCGGTTGCCGCCACCCCGATCGGTAGCCCGATCAGGGTGGCGATCACCACCGCGATGCCGCACAGATAGATCGTGATCATTGCCTTTTCCCAAAGCCCGGTCGCCGCAATCAGCGCCGCGAGCCCCCCCGCCAGCAGCGCGAGCTTGAGCCCCCCCAGCCGCCAGCCGACCAGCGCCAAGAGCCCCACCACCCCGACCCAGGGCAAGCCCAGCAGCAGGCGCTTGAACGGGATCAGCAGGTTCAGCAGCAGCGCGTTCTTGAACGCCTCGAGGCTGTCAAAGAAATTGACGTTGATCCAGCCGACCACCCGGCTCCAGAAACTGCCGCTCGATAGCGCCCAGCCCGGCGGATAGGTCTGCAAGCCGGGCACCATGAGCCCGCCCAGCCCCGCCAGCACCACCGTGGCCAGCGCCGCCAGCAGGTAGGAATGGCGCGCGACGATCCCGCCTGGCACCACCCCGCCCGTGGCCGCGCGGTCGGCAAAGGCCTGGCTCAGCCGGTCGAGCGCGACTGCCAGCGCCACGATCGCCAGCCCCGACTCGAGCCCCGCGCCGAAATCCAGCCGCCGTAGCGCAGCCAGCACATCGAACCCCAGCCCCCCCGCGCCGATCATCGAGGCGATGATCACCATGTTCAGCGACAGCATGATCACCTGATTGACCCCGACCATCAGCCCCTCCTTTGCCGAGGGGATCAGCACCCGCCACATCATCTGATGCCGGCTGCATCCCACCATCCGACCGAGATCGCGCACTTCGGCGGGCACCCGGCTCAGCGCCAGATGGGTGATGCGGGTCATCGGCGGCATGGCGTAGATCAGCGTCGCCACCACCGCCGCGGTCGGCCCGAAGCCGAACAGGATCAGGATCGGCACCAGATAGGCAAAGACCGGGATGGTCTGCATCAGATCGAGCAGCGGCCGGATGGCATACTCGAACCCGGGGCTGCGCCAGGCCAGGATGCCCAAGCCCACCCCGCCTGCCACCCCGACCGGCACCGCCACCAGAATCGAGGCCAGCGTCACCATCGCGCTGTCCCACTGGCCAAACACTGCAATCAGCCCAAGGCACAGCGCCACCAGCATCGCCAGCCGCCAGCCCGCCGCGAACAGCCCCAGCAGGGCAAAGAGCGCAACCACCGCCAGCCAGGCCAGCGGCGGCAGGTATTGCACCGCCGATGAGCCCGGCCCCGACACCACGCCGGTCGAAAGCCCCCCCAGCACCAGCCGGTAGGGCAGATCAATCACTGCGGCGATGAAGCGGGTGAGCTCGGCAAAGCTGAACTGGCCAACGCTCGCGTCATTCAGGAGCCAGCGCATGAAAGCGCTGATCCAGCGCGCGGCGGGCAGCATCATGCCCTTGGGGTAGTCGAACGCCCAAGGCACCAGCGAGCCCCCGAACTGCCACAGCGCCAGAAATCCGGCCAGCGCCAGCAGCCAGATCGCGCGCGAAAAGGCGGGGGCGCGCAGCATGGCTCAGCCCCCGAGCATCAGGTTGACGACGGCCTCGCGGCAAAGATGCCCGACTGTCGCCCCGGCTTCATCGGTCACGCGCAGCGCGGCTGTGCCGCCCAGAAACAGCGCCGCCGCCTCGGCCACGGTGGCGTGCCGCCCGATCGCGACCGGCGGCGCGGCTCCGCGGGCAGGCTCCATCACCGCCCCCACCCGCACCACCTTGGCGCGCGGCACGGCGCGGGTGAAGGCGCGCACGTAAGGCGTGGCGGGATGCAGCACGATCTCTTCGGGCGTGCCCTGCTGTACGATCGCGCCGTCCTTCATGATCGCGATGCGGTCGGCCAGCCTTATCGCCTCGTCGAAATCGTGGGTGATGAAGACGATGGTCTTTTGCAGCACCGATTGCAGGCGGATGAATTCGTCCTGCATCTCGCGCCGGATCAGCGGATCAAGCGCCGAAAACGGCTCGTCGAGAAACCACAGCTCGGGCTCGACCGCCAGACTGCGGGCAATTCCCACCCGCTGCTGCTGCCCGCCCGACAACTGGCGCGGATAGGCGGCTTCGCGCCCGGCCAGCCCGACCAGCGCTACCATCTTGGCCGCCCGCGCCTCGCGCTCGCGCCGCGCCACCCCCTGTACCGCCAGCGGAAATGCGACGTTGCCAAGCACCGTCAGATGCGGCAGCAGGGCGAAATTCTGGAACACCATGCCCATCTTGTGACGCCGGATCAGAGTCATCTCGGCGGCGCTGGCCGCCAGCAGGTTCTGGCCGTTGAACAGAATCTCGCCCGCCGTCGGCTCGACCAGCCGAGAAAGACAGCGCACCAGAGTCGATTTGCCCGACCCCGACAGCCCCATTATCACGAAAATCTCGCCGCTCCGCACCGCCAGATCGACCGCGCGCACCGCAGGCACCAGCCCGGCCGCGCTCAGGCGCTCGAGGCTGGGGTCGGCCCCGAGCGCCGCCAGCGTTGCGGCCGCGCGCGGGCCGAACAGTTTCCAGACATTGCGGCAGACCAGCTTGGGCGCGACAGGATCGGTCATCGGGTCTCGGGCGGAAGGGAAAGACAGATCGGCAGGGGACACCCCTACTTGCCGATCCAGCCGTGCCAGCGCTCGGCGTTGCTGCCCATCCAGTCGGCCACCACCGCATCGACCGTCTTGCCGTCGAGATCGACTGCCGCGATCATCGCGCCCATCTCGGCGTTATCGATCGTGAAAGCCTTGATCGCGGCGTAGGCCCCCGGCCACTTGTCCTTGACCCCGGCCCAGCCCACCTTCCAAATCTCGCCGAACGGCTTGCCGCAGTCATAGGCGGCGTCGGGGTTCAGCCCTGCCGCCGGATCTCTGTAGCATTCCGGCGTGTAGGGCGGAAACTCGACCCATTCGCCCTCGTATTTGGTCTGCGACCAGTGCGGCGCGTAGATCCACAACAGCACCGGTGCCTGGCGCTGATAGGCGCTTTCCAGCTCGGCAAACAGCGCGGCGTCGGTGCCGGCATGGATCACCTCGAACGGCAGGCCAAGGGCGGCCACCCGCTCGTCATCGAACCCGCCCCAGGTCACCGGCCCGCCAAGATAGCGCCCCTTGGGGGCTGTTTCGGCGGTGGCAAAGGCCTCGGCGCAGGCCGGTTCCTTCAATGCTTCCCAGTTCGGCAGGCCGGGGCATTTTTCCTTCATGTAAAGCGGATACCACCACTCTTCCTTGGCCTTCATGCCGGTCGGACCGAAATTCTCGACCTTGCCGGTGGCGGTGGCGGCGTCCATTGCTTCGCGCCCGGTGGTCTCCCACATCTCCATCGCGACATCGAGATCGCCGGTCTCCAGCCCGGCAAACTGCGCGAGATAGTCGGCCTGGACGTATTCGATGTTGTAGCCCGCCTGCTTCAGGACCTCGCCCATGATCTGAGTGGTGATCAACTGGCCGGTCCAGTCGTGCAGCGTCAGGCGGATCGGGTCGGGCGATTCCTGCGCCAGCGCCCCGAACGTGCCCACCCCGAGGGCGAGGGCGGATACGCTCAGAGCGCGGGTCGTCAGCGGGATCAAGGAACGGGTGTTGCGCATGTCAGTCTCCCTGGGCAGCCGGTCATGCCGGATGACGGGTCGCATCAAAGCCGCGCCGGCACCGCGCCGCTTCCCCGACCCTTGCGCCAAGGTTAGGCGCATCCCACCCACGCCTGTCAAATCAAAAATGTGGTATTCTGGTCATTTACTGCCCGATCTGAGCGCGGCAATTGCACAATGCCACGTGATTGCCTTATAAATGATCATCAAGCCGCCACCCGGAGCCTACCATGCTGTCCCGCCGCCAAGTTGCGATTCTGAAGATTCTCGAAGCTTGCGGCACCGCCTCGATCGCCAGCCTTGCGGCCCAGCTGGGGGTTTCGCAGGAGACCGTGCGGCGGGATGTCAAACCCCTGACCGCGACCGGCGCGGTGCTGCGCATCCACGGCGCGGTCGGGCTGGCCGGGCAGTTGGGCGAAGCGCCGTTTGCTCGCCGCATGCGCGAGAACGCCAGCGCCAAGCAGGCCATCGCGCGCGCCCTCGCCGCCACCATCCACGACGGCGATGCGGTGATGTTCGACACCGGCACCACCACCAGCTATGTCGCGCGCGAGCTGCTGGGTCACCGCCGAATGATGGTGGTCACCAACTCGTCCGACATCGCGCGCACCCTGGCCACCGTGAACGGCAACCGGGTCTATATGGCGGGGGGCGAGTTGCGCCGCGATTCCGGGGCCGCCTTCGGCAAATCCGCGCTCGACTTCATCGCCCGGTTCTCGGTCACCCACGCGGTCATCTCGGCGGGGGCGGTGGACGTGGCCGGGGTCAGCGATTTCGAGCTGGAAGAGGCCGAATTTGCCCGTCTGGTGCTGTCGCGCGGCGAGCGCCGGGTGGTGGTAACCGATCACGCCAAGTTCGCCCGCCGCGGTCTGGTGTCGGTTTGCGATTTCAGCGGGCTGGACGAGCTGATGACCGACGCCCCGCCGCCTGCGGTCATCGCGGCGGCGGCCGAACAGGCCGGGGCGCGCCTGAGCGTGGTCACTCCACCCGCCTGACCGCCCGGCGGCGTGCGCCGGTCGCAGGAGGGAGCAGGTTCCCCCCATCTGGGAACAACGTTCTTGCCTTGCCTGATCTTCTACCACTGACGAGCCATGCCCAACCCCCCGTGCCCGGAGCACTGTGGGTTATGAGGTCGCCACCCCGGCCTAGCCGCGACTGTCGGATCGGACCAGCCGCAGGTAGGGGCGCTCATTGGGGGCGGCCGGTTCGTAGGGCGCCGCCGCTTCGGCAAGGCCCGCCACCGGCTCGGTGATGGCCCGTGGCCGGTGCTGCGCGGGCGCGGTCGGCAGCGATTGCTCGGTGCTGGACGTGATCCGGAAGCGGCGCGGCGTGCGCCCGGTCTCGCCTGCGGTTGCCAGACACCCCAGCGCCAGCCGGGTTTGCCCGTCGTCGTCTGCCAGCGGCAGGATCAGCATCCGCCCGGTCAGGTCTGGCCTACCGATGCCGCGCTCGCAGGCAAGGCGCAGATCGAGCACGGCGGGGCCGGAGAAGACCGACTCGAGCCCGGCCGCCAGCGCCCGCCGCCCGACTGGATCGAACAGCGCCGACAGCGGCATGCCGCGCACCTCCATCCCCATCAGATCGACCAGCGCCATCCCCGCCAGCCGGAAGCGGGCGATGCCGGGGGCGATGCGCTCGAGAATGAAAGCCCCTTCCAGCGCCCCCTCGATGCCGCGCGGGTCGATCCTGACGCGCCGGGGCAGGGTGGGGCCGTCCCGCAGGGCCTCCCAATAGGCGCGCACTTCGGCGACCTTGGCAAAGTTCGGCGGGGCTGACACCGGCACATGCGCCCTGTCACTACCCCACGCGCCGTCCTTGCTGCCACCGAACAGCGAAATTACCATGGCGCATTCTCCAGCCCGGGTGCCAGAACCTGATCCGACCGACCGCGCGCGCGGTCGAAGGCAAGGTTAATTCTGGCACAACACAACTTAATCAAATCTTAAAATACACCATTTGCACTGGATTTGGGGCACAATCTGTAGAATTGGTAAACCCGGCCCCGCAGCCGCGGGTGGCCGGGATGCCGACCGCCCGGATGCGCCCGGCCCCGAACCCGACAAGGAGTCCGCTTGCCATGATCATCTCGATGACCGGATTTGCCGCCCGCAAGGGCCAGGGCGCGGGGGCGGCGGCGGGCTATGGCTGGGTGTGGGATATCCGTTCGGTCAACGGCAAGGGGCTCGATCTGCGGCTGCGCCTGCCCGACTGGATCGACGGGCTGGAGGGGCCGCTGCGCGCCGAACTGGGGCGCGCCATGCATCGCGGCAATGTCAGCCTGACGCTGAAGGTCAGCCGCGAGGTGAGCGAGGGTGCCGAGGCGCTGCGGGTCAACCCGAATGCGCTGCGTGCCGTTCTGACCGCGCTGGCGGTGGTGGAAAATGCCGCGATGGAGGTGGGGGTCACGCTGGCGCAGGCCAGTCAGGCCGATGTGCTGGGGCTGCGCGGGGTGCTTGAGGCGGCAACCGGCGACGACGATACGGCGGCGCTGCGCACCGCCCTGCTGGCCGATCTGGGGCCGCTGCTGGCGGATTTCAGCGCCGTGCGCGCCGCCGAAGGGGCGGCACTGGCGCAGGTGATTGCGGCGCAACTCGACCGCGTCGAGGCCCTGACCCGTGCCGCCGGTGCCGAGGCCGCAGCGCGCAATGATGCCGCTGCCACTTTCTTGCGCGATGCTCTGGCGCGGGTGCTGGACAATGCCGACGGGGTGGATGCCACGAGGCTGGCGCAAGAGCTGGCGCTGCTGGCGGTGAAAACCGATGTCACCGAAGAGCTTGACCGCCTGACCGCCCATGTTGCTGCCGCCCGCGCCCTGCTGGACGATCCCGCCCCGGTCGGGCGCAAGTTCGATTTCCTGATGCAGGAATTCATGCGCGAGGCCAATACCTTGTGCTCGAAAGCCCAGGCGCTGGCACTGACCCGTATCGGGCTTGACCTCAAGGCGGTGATTGATCAGATGCGCGAACAGGTTCAGAACGTGGAATGATCATGGCCCAGCCGGTGCCCCCCCCTCAACCCCAGCGGCGCGGCCTGCTGCTGATCCTGTCGTCACCCTCGGGGGCGGGCAAATCGACGCTGGCGCATCGGCTGATGGACTGGGATCCGAGCATCAGGTTTTCGGTCTCCGCCACCACCCGCCCGCCGCGACCGGGCGAGGTCGAGGGGCGCGATTATTTCTTTCGCAGCCGGAGCGCGTTCGAGGCAATGGTGGCGGCCGGCGAGATGCTGGAACATGCCGAGGTGTTTGGCAGCCTTTATGGCTCGCCCATGGCCCCGGTCGAGGCGGCGATGCGGGCCGGCCGCGATACCCTGTTCGACATCGACTGGCAAGGCGGGCAGCAGATCCGCAACTCGGCCCTCGGGCGCGACGTGGTGTCGATCTTCGTGCTGCCGCCCTCGATCGCCGAACTGGAACAGCGGCTGCGCGCGCGCGGCCAGGACAGTGCGGCGGTGATCGCCGGGCGGATGGCCAAGAGTCAGGCCGAGATCAGCCACTGGGCGGAATACGATTATGTCGTGATCAACCGCGATCTTGACGCCGCGTTTGTGGAAGTGGAGACGATCCTTGAAGCCGAGCGCCTGAAGCGCGACCGCCAGCCCGGGCTGGCCGAATTCGTGCGGGGCCTGAACCAGGAGTTTGCCGCGCGATGATCTTTGCCTTGGAAGGTCTTGCTCCGATCCTTGACCCCGACTGCTGGGTTGCCCCGGACGCCACCCTGATCGGGCGGGTGGTGTTGGAAGAAGGGGCCTCGGTGTGGTTCGGCGCGGTGCTGCGCGGCGACAACGAGGAGGTGCGGGTGGGGGTGGGCAGCAACGTGCAGGACAATTCGGTGCTGCACACCGACATCGGTTATCCGCTGATGATCGGTGCGAATTGCACCATTGGCCACCGGGTGATGCTGCACGGCTGCACCATTGGCGACGGCAGTCTGATCGGGATGGGGGCGACGCTCTTGAACGGCGCGCGGATCGGGCGCGGCTGCCTGATCGGGGCCGGGGCGCTGATCACCGAAGGCAAGGAAATTCCCGATGGCAGTCTGGTGATGGGCGCACCGGGGCGGGTGGTGCGGCAGCTCGATGGCCCGGCGCAGGTGCGGCTGATCGCTTCGGCGCAGAGCTACCGCGCCAACATGCGCCGGTTCCGGGCCGGGCTGCGGCCGGTGTAGGGCGGGGGGTTTCACACCCCCCGCACCCCCGGTGGGATATTTCGGAAAAGAAGAAGCGGCACGGGCGGGTGTTGGCCCGCTCGGCTAGAACTTGATCCGGCGCCCGCCGTCGGCGGCGCTGGCGGCGATGGCGTGGATCACCCGCTCATATGCCACGGCGTCGCTGAAATCGGGGTAGGCGGGGGCGAGGCCCGCGATGGCGCGCAAGAGATCGCCGCACTCGATCACCTTGAGGTCGTTGAAGCCAAGCTGGTGCCCGGGGGCCGGACAGAACGCGCCGTAGGGCGGATGCTCCGGGCCGGTCAGGATGGTCTTGAAGCCCTGCTCGGCGCGGGGTCCGGTGTTCTGGTAAAGCTGCAACTCGTTCATCCGTTCCTGATCGAACACGATCATGCCGGTGGTGCCGTGCACCTCGAACCCCAGCCGCGACTTGCGTCCCCAGGCCGAGCGCGAGATTACCATCGCACCCTGCGCGCCGCTGGCAAAGCGCAGCAGCGCCTGCGCGGTGTCGTCGTTTTCCACCGCCGCGCGGCCGGATCCGTCGGGCAGAGGGCGGGTGGCGTGGATCACCTGGGTGTCGGCGATCAGGCTGTCAATCGGGCCCATCACGCCGATGGCAAGGCTGACCAGGTGACAGCCTAGATCGCCCAGCGCCCCCAGACCGGCGTCGGTGAGGCGGGCGCGCCAGCTCCACGGCAGGTCGGGGTCGGCCTGATAATCCTCATCCACCCAGCCGCGAAACTGCACCGCCCGACCGATGGCGCCGGCGGCGATCAGTCCTTGGGCGTGGCGGTAGGCGGGGTTGCGCAGGTAGTTGTAGCCGACCAACGTCACCACCCCGGCGGCCCGGGCGCTCGCGGCCATGGCCTGGGCATGGGCAAGGGTAAGGGCCATCGGCTTTTCACACCAGACGTGCTTGCCTGCCGCGATCGCGGCCAGTGCCATGTCGTGGTGCAACTGGTTGGGGGTGGTGATCGAGACCACCTGCACCCCGGGATCAGTCACCAGCGCGCGCCAGTCATCGGTGGCGTGGGCAAAACCGAACTGCTGCGCGTGGCTCTCGGCCCGCGCCAGCGGGGTGTCGCACAGCACCGCGAGCTCGGGCGTGGCGACGTCGCCCATGGCCTGCCCCAGCACCGCCCGCACGGCGCGCCAGGCCAGAGCATGGGTCTTGCCCATGAACCCGGTTCCGATCAGACCGACGCCGATTCGCTGCATCCCTGCCCCCGTGCGCTTTCTACTTGGAATATTTGTTCCATGCGTGCTAGCCTCGGATCACTGTCATCTGTCAAGGAAAATCCATGGACACCCCTGTTCCTCCGCTCTCTGCCCCGGCTTCGGTCGAGGAGTTCCGCGAGCGGCTGACTCAGATCCTTGACACCCTGCCCAAGCGCCTGCGCCAGTGCGCCGAACATATCGCCGCCAATTCCGACCGCATCGCGGTCTCGACCGTGGCCGAACTGGCGGCGGTAGCCGAGGTGCCGCCCTCGGCGCTGATGCGGTTTTGCCAGATCATGGGCTTTTCCGGCTTTTCCGAAATGCAGCGGCTGTTTCGCGATGCCTACGCCCAAGGCTGGCCCGATTATTCGACCCGGCTGAAAAATCTCAAGGAAAATGGCACCGGCAGCCCGGCGGCGCTGCTCGCGGAATTTGTCGAGGCCGGGCGGCTGTCGCTGGAAGCGCTGGCAAAATCGGTGGACGAGGGCGCGCTCGATCATGCGGTCGCGGTGCTGGCCAAGGTCGATACGGTACATGTAATGGGCCTGCGCCGGGCCTTTCCGGTGGCCACCTATCTGACCTATGCCTTTGAGAAAATGGCGATTCCCGCGATGCTGCATGATGGTGTCGGCAAACTTGACCACCGCTTTGCGATGCGCCCCGGTGACGCGCTGGTGGCGATCACCTTTTCCCCCTATTCCGAGGAAACCTTGACGCTCGCGGCGCAGGCGCGCGAGCGCGGCCTGCCGGTGGTGGCGCTGACCGACCGCTTGTCGGGCCCGCTGGCGCGTCAGGCCGAAGCCATCCTGATCGTGCCTGAGGTCGATTTCGGGGCGTTCCGCTCGCTGTCCGCCACCATCGCCATGGCGATTTCGCTGGCGGTTGCGGTGGGTTCGGCGCGGCGCGACGCGTGATCGCCGCAGGGCGCAGAAAAGACTTTCGCGCGCGAAAGAAATGGAATAAATATTCCAAAAAAGGGTGTAGCCGGAATCTCTGGCGCGCAGAATCGCTCGCACGCCACCGCATCCCGACGGGGAAGGACTCAGCCGATGAAAACGCTCGACGTCATCACCATTGGCCGCGCCTCGGTCGATCTTTACGGCGCGCAGGTCGGCGGGCGGCTGGAAGACATGGGGTCGTTTCAGAAATACATCGGCGGCAGCCCGTGCAACATCGCGGCCGGCACGGCGCGGCTGGGGCTGAAATCGGCGCTGATCAGCCGGGTTGGCGACGAGCATATGGGCCGCTTCATCCGTGAGCAACTGGGGCGCGAAGGGGTCGATGTGCGCGGCGTGATCACCGACCCCGAGCGCCTGACCGCGCTGGTGCTGTTGGGGATTCGCGACGAGGACCACTTTCCTTTGATCTTCTACCGCGAAAACTGCGCCGACATGGCGCTGTGCGAGGATGACATCGACGAGGATCTGATTGCGAGCGCCCGTGCCGTGGTGGCAACCGGCACCCATCTGTCGCACCCGCGCACCACCGCCGCCGTGCTGAAGGCGCTCGATCTGGCCCGCGCGCACGGGGCGCAAACCGCGCTTGATATCGACTACCGCCCGAACCTGTGGGGGCTGGCGGGGCATGGCGAGGGAGAGTCGCGGTTCGTCGCCAGCGCCGCCGTCACCGCCAAGCTGCAAGCCACCCTGGACCGGTTCGATCTGATCGTTGGCACCGAGGAAGAATTTCACATCGCCGGCGGCACCACCGATACCATCGCGGCGCTGCGGGCGGTGCGGGCGGTCAGCCGGGCCGTGCTGGTGTGCAAGCGCGGGCCGGTGGGGGCCGCGGCCTTTGGCGGCGCAATTCCCGACCGCCTCGATCAGGGCGAGGCCGGGCCCGGTTTCCGGATCGAGGTGTTCAACGTGCTGGGGGCCGGGGATGGCTTCATGTCGGGCCTGATCAAGGGCTGGCTTGATGCCGAGCCCTGGCCGGTGGCGCTGAAATATGCCAACGCCTGCGGCGCGTTCGCGGTCAGCCGCCACGGCTGCACCCCGGCCTACCCAAGCTGGCAGGAACTGCAGTTCTTTCTGGCGCGCGGAGTGGTGAACCCGGCGTTGCGCAAGGATGCGGCGCTGGAACAGATCCATTGGTCCACCAACCGTCCGGGCGACTGGTCCACCATGCGGGTGTTTGCCTTTGACCACCGCGCCCAGTTCGAAGCCATGTCGGGGGCCACGCCCGAGCGGATCGGGGCGTTCAAGGAGCTTTGCCTTAGGGCCGCGTTGCAGGTGGCGGACGGCAGGCCCGGTCACGGCATCCTGTGCGACAACCGGCTGGGGCGGCGCGCCTTGCAGGCGGCGTCGGGCAGTGGGCTGTGGATCGGGCGGCCGGTGGAATGGCCGGGCTCGCGCCCGCTGGTGCTGGAGCCGGAAGTTGGGGCCGATTGCGGCGGTCTGGCGGAGTGGCCGCTGGAAAACGTGGTCAAGGTGCTGTGCAGCTATCACCCTGATGACAGTGACCCGGTGAAGGCCGGGCAGGAGGCAACCGTCACCCGGCTTTATCAGGCGGCGCGGCGCAACCGGTTGGAAATGCTGCTGGAAATCATTCCCTCCAAGGTCGGGCCGGTTACGGATGCGACCTCGGCCGCGGTGATCCAGCGCTTTTACGACATCGGCGTCTTTCCCGACTGGTGGAAGCTCGAGCCGTTTGCCAGCGCTGACGCCTGGGCGGAAGCCTGCGCCGCGATCAGCCGCAACGACCCACATACCCGCGGCGTGGTGGTGTTGGGGCTGGATGCGGGCGAGGACGAGTTGGCGGCAGCGCTGGCGCTGGCGGCGCGGCACGATCTGGTCAAGGGCTTTGCCGTCGGTCGCACCATCTTTGCCGACGCGGCGCGCGGCTGGCTGGCGGGTGAGATCGACGACGGCGCGGCGGTGGCCGATATGGCGGCGCGCTATCAGCGGCTGTGCCGGATCTGGGACACGGCGCGGGGCAAGAAGGGGTTGGCAGCATGAGAGATACGGTTCGCTTGACGGCGGCGCAGGCGCTGGTGCGCTGGCTTGCGGTGCAGATGGCCGAAGACGGCAGCCGCTTCATCGAAGGGGTCTGGGCGATCTTCGGGCATGGCAACGTGGCCGGGATCGGCGAGGCGCTGCACGAGATCGGAGAGGCCCTGCCGACCCGGCGCGGCCAGAACGAGCAAACCATGGCCCATGCCGCGATTGCCTATGCCAAATCCATGCAGCGGCGCCACGCCATGGCGGTGACGTCATCGATCGGGCCGGGGGCCACCAACATGGTCACGGCCTGCGCGCTGGCCCATGTCAACCGTCTGCCGGTGCTGCTGATTCCCGGCGATGTGTTCGCGGGCCGCGGCCCCGATCCGGTGTTGCAGCAGATCGAGGATTTCGACGATGGCACGGTGTCGGCCAACGACTGCTTTCGCCCGGTGGCGCGCTACTTCGATCGCATCACCCGGCCCGAGCAGCTGCTGTCGGCGTTGCCGCGCGCCTTTCGGGTGATGACCGATCCGGCCAACTGCGGCCCGGCGGTGCTCGCCTTTTGTCAGGACGTTCAGGCCGAAGCCTTTGCGTATCCACCCAGTTTCTTTGAGCCCACGGTCTGGCGCATCCGCCGCCCCGAGCCCGACGCGGGTGAGCTTGAGGCGGTGGTAACGATGATCCGGGCGGCACGGCAGCCGGTGATCGTGGCCGGGGGCGGGGTGCAATATTCCGGCGCCGAGACCACGCTGGCGGCATTTGCCGCCGCCCACAACATTCCGGTGGTCGAAACCCAGGCTGGGAAGGGCGGGCTCGATTGGCAGAACCCGCTCAATTTCGGCTCGCCCGGTGTCACCGGCTCAGCCGCGGCCAACGCGCTCTGCGCGCGCGCGGATCTGGTGATCGGGGTGGGCACCCGGTTTCAGGATTTCACCACCGCGAGCTGGACGGTATTTTGCAACCCCGTCCGGCGGCTGGTCGCGATCAACCTTGCCGCGTTCGACGCCGCGAAGCACCGCGCCCTGCCGCTGGTGGCGGACGCGAAGGTCGCACTGACCAAGATCAGCGCTGGCTTGGGCAAGCACCGCTTTGCCGACCCCGATTTCGCGCCGCGCGAGGCCTGGTTCAGGGCCACGGCGGCGGTGATGGCCGCACCCGGTGCCAACGCCCTGCCGACCGACGCGCAGGTGATTGGCGCGGTGCAGCGCTCGGCGCTGCCCAACACCGTGGTGATGTGCGCCGCGGGCACCATGCCGGGGGCCTTGCAGGTGCTGTGGCAGTCGAGCTCCGGCGGCTATCACATGGAATACGGCTACAGCTGCATGGGTTACGAGGTGGCGGGGGCGCTGGGGATCAAGCTTGCCCGCCCCGAGGCCGACGTGATCTGCTTTGTGGGCGACGGCAGCTACATGATGGCGAACTCGGAGCTGGCCACGGCGGTGATGCTGGCGCTGCCCTACATCGTGGTGCTGACCGACAACCGCGGCTTTGGCTGCATCAACCGCCTTCAGATCGGCTGCGGCGGGGCAGCGTTCAACAACCTCTATGCCGATTGTCGGGTGGAGACCGCGCCCGCGATCGACTTCGTCGCCCACGCCGCCGCGTTGGGGGCGCATGCCGTCAAGGCGGCGGACATTGCCCAACTGGAAGTCGAGATCGCCGCCGCGCGCGGACGCAGGATCCCGACCGTGATCGTGATCGACAGCGATCCCGGTCCCGGCACCGGGGTGGGAGGCGCGTGGTGGGACGTTGTGGTGCCCGAGGTGTCGCGGCGGCCGGAAGTGGCAGAGGCCCGGGCGGTTTACGAAGCGAATGCAAGGCATCAGCGGGCCTCAGACTGAATGCGAGGTGAAGAATGATACGTTACGGCACCAACCCGATTGCCTGGAGCAATGACGACGACCAGACCCTGGGCGCCGATATCCCGTTGGCGCGCTGCCTCGACGAGTGCGCGCAGATCGGCTTTGACGGCATCGAGAAGGGTCACAAGCTGCCGACCACGGTGGCCGGGCTGAGGGCTGAACTCGAGCCCCGGGGCCTCTCGTTTGTGTCGGGCTGGCACTCGACCAATCTGCTGGTCAATGACGTCGCCGCCGAGAAGGCCGCAATGCAGCCGTTTCTCGATGTCCTCAAGGGCATGGGCTGCAAGGTGATCATCGTGTGCGAGACCTCGAACGCGATTCACGGGGCCGACGCTGTGGCGGTGAACGATCGCCCGCATCTGCGGGACTCGCAGTGGGCGGGGTTCGGGGCGGGGATCGAGGCTCTGGCGGCCTATTCGGCGGCGCAGGGCATCACGCTCGCCTATCACCACCACATGGGCACCATCGTCGAGGCGGAATGGGAGATCGACCGCCTGATGGCCGAGACCGGACCGCACACCCATCTGCTGCTCGACACCGGGCACTGCTGGTTTGGCGGCGGCGATCCGGTGCGGGTGGCCAAGCGCCATATGGCGCGGGTGGCCCATATCCACGCTAAGAACGTGCGGCCTGACGTCGCGCGGCAGGTGCGCGAGCAGGGGCTGTCGTTTCTTGAAGGGGTGCGGCGCGGCGCTTTCACGGTGCCGGGCGATGCTGAAGGGGTGGTCGATTTCTGCGGCGTGCTCGAGCTGGCGGCGGCGCACGGCTATTCCGGCTGGCTGGTGATCGAGGCTGAGCAGGACCCTTCGGTGCGGGTGCCGCGCGACTATCAGGCCATGGGCTTGCGCGCGCTGAAATGGTTTGCCCGGCGGGCGGGGCTGGAGAAGGGATAGGGCAGGCCGGGGGGCGCTGCCCCCCGGACCCCCTGGGATATTTGGGAAAAGAAGAAGGGAGGCGGGGAGCCATGGCGGAGCTTCTGGTCAAGCCGAAAGGGGGCGCGGGCAAGGTGCATGACATCACCCCGGCCAGCGCGGGCTGGGGTTATGTCGGCTTCGGGCTTTACCGGCTGGCGGCGGGCGAGCGTGCGGCGGAAGTGACCGGCGGGCGCGAGGTGATTCTGGTGCTGGTCGAGGGCCGCGCCCGGGTGGTGGTGGCGGGAGTCGGGTTCGGCGAGCTGGGCGAGCGGATGACTGTGTTCGAGCAGACCCCGCCGTATTGCGTCTATGTGCCGAACGGCAGCGATTGGGCGGTCGAGGCGACCACCGCCTGCACCCTTGCGGTGTGTTCGGCCCCCGGCAAGGGCGGGCACAAGGTGGCGCAGATCGGGCCGACCGGGATCACGCTTGCTTCGCGCGGCACCGGGGCCAACACCCGCTACATCAACAACATCGCGATGGAAGGGCTGGACGTGGCCGACAGTCTGTTGGTGACGGAAGTGTTCACCCCGGCGGGCAACTGGTCGTCCTACCCCAGTCACCGCCATGACGAGGACGATTTTCCGCGCATGACCTATCTTGAGGAGACCTATTACCACCGCCTGAACCCGGCGCAGGGCTTTGCGGTGCAGCGGGTCTATACCGAGGATGGCAGTTTGGACGAGACCATGGCGGTCAAGGACCACGATGTCGTGCTGGTGCCGCGCGGCCACCACCCGTGCGGCGTGCCTTACGGGTATGATCTTTACTACCTCAACGTGATGGCCGGGCCGCTGCGCAAATGGCGCTTCCAGAACGACCCGGCGCATGACTGGATCTACCAGCGCGACAATCGCGCTTGAGGCGGGGCTGCGGGCGTGACAGGCTGGGCGCAAAAGGAGTCCGCCATGGCCGATATTCCCGATACTCTCGTGCGCCGGGTGCCATGGCCCGCCAGCGTCAGCCGCCCGGTGGCAACCCCGTTGCAGCCTTCGGTGGTCTATGCCTCGGAAAGCCCGGATCAGCTTGACAGCCAGTATGCCGGCGAGGTGCAGGGCTACACCTATGCCCGCGAGGGCCACCCCAACGCCGATGTGCTGGCGAGACGGATCGACGCGCTGGAAGGGGCCAGCGGCGGGTTGATCACCGGCTCGGGGATGGCGGCGGTGACGGCGGTGCTGCTCGGGGTGTTGCGGGCGGGCGATCACGTGATCGGAGGCGATCAGCTTTACGGGCGCTCGCTGCGGCTGATGGTGCAGGATCTGCCGCGCTTCGGAATCACCACCGGTCTGGCCGACCCCACCGATGTGGCGGCGGTGGCGCGGGCGATCCGCCCCGAGACCCGGCTGATCCTGATCGAGGTGACCTCGAACCCGACCCTGCGGGTGGCCGATCTTGACGGCATAGCAACGCTCTGCCGGGCGCGCGGCATCCTGCTGGCGGTGGATGCAACCTTTTCCACCCCGCGCGGGGTCCACCCCATTGATCATGGCGCGGATTTCGTGATCCACTCGGTGACCAAGCTGCTGGCGGGCCATTCCGACGTGACGCTGGGCTATGTCGCGGCGCGCGACCCGTTGCTGCGCCGCGCGGTTTACGATTTCGCGGTGACGGTCGGGCTGACCCCCAGCCCGTTCGACTGCTGGCTGGCCGAGCGCGGGCTGATGAGCTTTCATCTGCGTTATGACCGGGCCGAGCAGAACGCCGCCGCTCTGGCCGACCATCTGGCGGGGCTGGCCGGGGTGCGGCGGGTGATCTATCCGGGCCGCCCCGACCACCCCGACCACAACCGTGCGATGGCCCTGCTGGGGGGGCGCGGCGGCAACATGCTGTCGTTCGAGCTGACCGGCGGGCGGGCGGCGGCCAACGCGCTGACCCGTGCCATGCCGGATCTGGCCTTTGCCCCAACCCTGGGCGACATCGGCACCACCCTGTCGCATCCCGCCTCAAGTTCGCACCGCGCGCTGACGCCTGCGGCGCGGGCCGCGATCGGGATCAGCGAGGGGTTCTTTCGGGTCTCGTGCGGGGTCGAGGATATCGGCCTGCTCACGCGCGATTTCACCGCCGGGGTGGCGGCGGCGAAACTGGCGAGCCACGGGCCGGAATCTCGAGCAGATCGACCGTGAGGCCCGGGGCAAAGGCGCGCAACTCGGCCTCGACCATGGCGCGATCGGGCAAGGCTGGTGAAAGGGCGCAGACCTTGCCGCAATAGCCAAGCGCGGTCAGGCGCTGCAACGCCTGCGCCACGTCGAACCCGGAGCGCAGCAGCGGCAGCACGATGCAATCGGGCTTGATCCGCGCCAGCAGGGTGGCGTCGAGCCGTGCCCACTGCACCATGATGGCGGCTGGTCGCGGATCGAGGTCGGCGATCAAGGCCATGGCCTCTGGTGCGTCGATGACCAGCACCGCGGCCTGGCCCGCCAGCGCATTGGGCGCGGCTTTGAAGGTCGCCTTAGCGGACATGGCACAGATGGCGCTTCTTGCGCCGGCACAAGCGGATCATAGGTTTGCCTTTCCTGAGAAAAATGCACGCTATCGGTGTAACAAACCAACTACTGCACGTGAAAAGAGTATTGACGCGACTCAGGGCTGGCAAGAGGCGATTCGACTGGGGTATGCAAATCTCGGGCCGCAGGTCGGAACAGGGCCGGACAAACAATGAACCCGGATTTTCGCGAGAGCCTTCTTGCTGCGGTGCCGCTGCCGCTGGTGCTGATCGACGCCGGGGCGCGGCTGGCGGCGGCCAATGCGGCTGCGCGGGAAATCCTCGGTGAGGCGCTTCTTGGACGGCACTTCGGGCTGACCATTCGCCAGCCCGCCCTGCTGGCCGCGATCGAGGCCGGGCTGCGCCAGGGGCAGGCCGGGCAGGCGCGCTTTGGCGGTGGCGGGGCGGTGCCCGAGGTCAGCTATCTGGTCAGCGTCACACCGCTGGCGGACGATGGCCGGCAAGGGGTGCTCTGCGCCTTTCAGGACGTCACCGAACAAGAGCAGATCGGCCAGTTGAGGCGTGATTTCGTGGCCAACGTCAGCCACGAGCTGCGCACCCCGCTGACGGCCCTGGCAGGTTTCATCGAGACCCTGAAAGGGGCGGCGCGCGACGATGCGGTGGCGCGGGCGCGATTTCTCGACATCATGGAGCGCGAGGCCGGACGGATGCAACGGCTGGTGCATGATCTGTTGCAACTGAGCAAGGTCGAGGCCGAGGAACGTCTGCGCCCGACCGGGGCGGTTGATCTGGCCGGGGTGATCAAGGCGGTGGTGGCTACCCTGCGCCCGCTGGCCGAGGCCGCCGCGGTGGAGGTGGCGATCACCGGGGCGGATGGGCCACTGACCCTGCCCGCCGACTCCGACCAGTTGACCCAGGTGTTCCAGAACCTGATCGAGAACGCGGTGAAATACGGCCACCCCGGCAAGCTGGTGACGGTGGCGGTGAGCGTTATCGAGCGCGATCCGCTGCTGCGCGCTCAGGCGCTGCGGGTCGATGTGACCGACCGGGGCGAGGGCATCGCGCCCGAGCACCTGCCGCGCCTGACCGAGCGATTCTACCGGGTCGATAGTCACCGCTCGCGCGAGATGGGTGGCACCGGGCTGGGGCTGGCGATCGTCAAGCATATCGTCAACCGCCATCGCGGGCGGCTGGTGATTGCCAGCGAACCCGGAAAAGGCAGCACCTTTTCGGTGATCCTGCCGGCGCTCTAGGGGGCTGGGCCAGTAACCGCACCTCCGTCCTTGTGCAAGGGATCGGAAAATCGTTGCCCTCACCGCCGCCGCGGATCGCGGCGTCTTCCCGCCCGCGGCGGATGCAAGGCCGATCCACGGCAGCCGGCCAGAGGGTGCCGCCGCTGATCGCTCGGGCTTCATCAAACTGTTACATTACTGTCGCAAAAGCGTGGCGCAGACCGCCTAGACCAAGCCACGGGGTCGCCATCAGGGCGATCACCGTGACAGATCAGGAGATAGTTCATGTCCGTCCTCGAACTTTCCATCTCGGCGCTGGTGCTGGCCACTGCCGCCAGCGCCGCCGCCGCGCGCGACCAGATCCGGGTGGTTGGCTCATCGACCGTATTTCCCTATACCCAGGCCGCGGCCGAGAACTTTGCCAACGCCACCGGCATGCCCGCGCCGGTGGTCGAATCGACCGGCACCGGCGGCGGCATGAAGATCTTCTGCGAAGGCGTCGGCGAAAACTTCGCCGATCTGACCGGCGCCTCGCGGGCGATGAAGAAATCCGAATACGCGCTTTGTGTCGGCAACGGTGTCACCGATATCACCGAGGTGCTGATCGGCTATGACGGGCTCTCGCTCGCGGTGTCGCGCGACACCGGCTTCGCCTGGGCGCTGACGAAGGAGCAGATCTTCAAGGCGCTCGCGGCCGAGGTGCCGGTTAACGGCGAATGGGTCGTCAACCCTTACCAGAAGTGGTCCGAGATCGACGCCGCCCTGCCCGATACCGCGATCCTCGCCTACGGCCCGCCCCCGACCTCGGGCACCCGCGACGCCTTCGTGGAACTGGCGATGTGGGAGGGCTGCAAGGGCCTGGCCGAATATCAGGCGGTCAAGGACGACAAGGAAGCCGCCGGCAAGATGCTCGAAGATCATTGCTCGCGGATGCGCCAGGACGGGCCCTTCGTCGAGGCCGGCGAGAACGACAACCTGATCGTGCAGCGGCTCGAGGCCGACCCCAGGGCGATCGGCATCTTCGGCTATTCGTTCCTTTATGAGAACGGCGACAAGCTGATGGGGATTCCGGTCGATGGGGTGGAGCCCACGCCGGAGGCCATCGCCGATTTCAGCTATGGTGTGGCGCGGCCGCTTTATATCTACATCAAGAACGCGCACCGTGGGGTGATCCAGGGGCTCGAAGAGTTTGTGGCCGAATTCGTCTCGGACGCCGCCATGGGTGACGGCGGCTACATGCAGGAACGCGGTCTGACCGTGCTGGCAGCCGACAAGCTGGCCGAAGTGCAGACCACGGCGACTGGCGCGGTTGCCATGACCGCCCCGGAAAAGTAAACCCATGACCGCCGCCCGCGCCCGAAGCGCGGGCGGCATCCCCTTTCGAGCCATAGGCCGCGCATGACCCTTGTTGCGATTCTGCTCTTGTTGACGGCCGCGACCGTTGGCTATCTCGTCAACCGGCGGGCGGCGCAAATGATCAGGCTCGGCGGCGGCAGCCTGCATTCGCTGGCCAGTTACCACGGCGGTTTCGCGGCGCTGCTGGTGCTGCTGCCGGGGGCCGCCTTCGTGCTGGTGTGGGTGTTGGTGCAGGGCGGGGTGATCCGGGCGCTGGTGATGGCCGCGTTGCCTCAGGGCGTGCTCGACGGGCTGGACGACGGCGCGGTCCGGCTGGTGCAGACCGAGATCGCTTCGCTGGCCGATGGTCAGGTGTTCGGCTCGCCCGAGCCGTGGAAACTGGCCGCCGCCGCGCATCTGCAAGCGCTGCACGTCACCGCGCGCTGGCTGATGCTGGGGCTGCTAGGGGGGATCGCCGCGCTGGCGCTGATCCTTGCACATGGCAAGGTGCGGGCTGGTTTTCGGGCGCGCCAGGGGGTCGAGCGGATTCTGCTCGGCCTGATGATCGGTTGCTCGCTGGTGGCGATCGTCACCACCATCGGCATCGTGGCGTCACTGGCCTTCGAGAGCTGGCAGTTTTTCGGCATGGTGCCGGTCACAGAGTTCCTGTTCGGGACCAACTGGGAGCCCCAGATTCCGCTGCGCGCCGATCAGGTGGCGGGGGCGGGGGCCTTTGGCTGGCTGCCCGTGATTCTGGGCACCATCGTGATCACCGCCATTGCGCTGGCAATCGCGGTGCCGATCGGGCTGCTGTCGGCGGTTTATCTGTTCGAGTTCGCCTCGCCCCGCCAGCGCGCCATCGCCAAGCCGGTGCTCGAGGTGCTGGCAGGCATTCCGACCGTGGTTTACGGCTTTTTCGCGGTGCTGACGGTGGCTCCCGCGCTGCGCGAGGGGGCCGGGGCGCTGGGCATCGCAATGTCGCCCAATACGGCCCTGGCGGCGGGCGGGGTGATGGCGATCATGCTGATCCCGTTCATCTCGTCCTTTACCGACGACGCGCTGGCGGCGGTACCGCGCAGCTTGCGCGACGGTAGTCTGGCGCTGGGGGCGACGCGCGCCGAGACCGTGATCGGCGTGCTTATCCCGGCCGCGATTCCGGGCATCGTCGGCGGCGTGCTTCTGGCCGTCAGCCGGGCGGTTGGGGAAACCATGATCGTGGTGATGGCGGCGGGCCTGATCGCCAGCATGACCATCAACCCGTTCGATTCCGTCACCACCGTGACGGTGCAGATCGTCACCCTGCTGATCGGCGACACCGCGTTTGACAACCCCAAGACCCTGGCCGCCTTTGCGCTGGGGCTGATGCTGTTTCTGGTGACGCTGGCGATCAACATTCTGGCGCTGCGCATCGTGCGCAAATACCGCGAAATCTATGACTGAGAGGTGCCGCCCATGACCGGCCAGCCCGCCACCCCGCCACCGCCCGCCGGCGATGGTCGCGCCAGACTGCGCCGCCGTCACCGCCGCGAGGGGGTTCTGCGCGGCTTCGGCCTGGCGGCAATTGCCGTGGCCTTCCTGATGCTGGCGCTGCTGGTGGGGTCGCTGGTTGTGACCGGCTGGCAGGCCATCAGCCAGACCCATGTCACGCTTGATTTCGTCATCGACCCGGCCAAGGTCAAGGCCGACAAGCCCGAGGCTGGCAATTATCGCGCGCTGGTGCAGGCCGGGGTGGCGGCAGCGCTGCCCGATGTGCCCGCCGCGCAGGCGAAGAAACTGGCGGCCATCGCCTCAAACTCGGCCCAGTTCACCCTGCGCGACCGGGTGGTGGCAAACCCCGGGCTGATCGGCCAGAGCGTGACGCTGACGGTGCCGGTCTCGGACCCTTATGACCAACTCAACAAGGGCCTGATCGACCGCGCCACACCCGAGGCCAACCGCCGCCTGAGCGACGCCGAGGTTGCCGCATTCGATACCCTGGCCGGCGCCGGCCGGATCAGCAAGCCGTTCAACTGGGGCCTGTTCACCAATGCCGACAGCCGGTTTCCTGAGCTCGCCGGGCTGAAGGGCGCGGTGGTGGGGTCGTTCTACGCTCTGCTTACCTGCTTTGTTCTGTCGTTTCCGATGGGCATCGGGGCGGCGATCTACCTCGAGGAATTCGCGCCGCGAAACCGCGTCAGCGATTTCATCGAGATCAACATCAACAACCTGGCCGCCGTGCCCTCGATCGTGTTCGGCCTCTTGGCGCTGGCGGTGTTTCTCAACGGCTTCGGCCTGCCGCGCTCGGCCCCGATCGTCGGCGGGCTGACGCTGGCGCTGATGACCCTGCCCACCATCATCATCGCCACCCGCGCCGCACTCAAGGCGGTGCCGCCCTCGATCCGCGAGGCGGCGCTGGGGATCGGCGCGTCAACCCAGCAGGTGGTGTTTCACCACGTCCTGCCGTTGGCTATGCCGGGCATTCTGACCGGCACCATCCTGGGCCTTGCGCGCGCCCTGGGCGAGGCCGCCCCCTTGCTGCTGATCGGGATGAATGCCTTCATCACCGCCGCCCCCGGCAGCCCGTTCGACCCCGCCACCGCCCTGCCCACCCAGATCCTGATCTGGGCCGACAGCACCGAGCGCGGCTTTGTCAGCCGCACTTCGGCGGCGGTGCTGGTGCTGTTGGGCTTCCTTCTGATCATGAATGCCCTCGCCATCTATCTGCGCGCCCGCTTTGAGCGGAAATGGTAGGATTCTCCGATGAAAGACCTCGCCATGATTGACACCAGCGTCAACACCTCCGCCCTCAAGATGACCGCGCGCGGGGTGAATGTGCATTACGCCAGCAATCACGCGCTCAAGGATGTCAGCGTCGATATCCTTGATGCCACCGTGACCGCCTTCATTGGCCCCTCCGGCTGTGGCAAAACGACCTTTTTGCGCTGCCTGAACCGGATGAACGACACCATCGCCAGTTGCCGGGTCGAGGGCGAGATCCTGCTCGACGGCGCCAATATCTATGCCCCGACCGTCGATCCGGTGCAGTTGCGCGCGCGGGTGGGGATGGTGTTTCAGAAACCCAACCCGTTTCCGAAGTCGATCCATGACAACGTGGCTTATGGGCCGAAAATTCACGGCCTGACCCGCAACAAGGCGGAAATGGACGAGATCGTCGAGAAATCCTTGCGCCGCGCCGCCCTGTGGGGCGAGGTGAAAGATCGCCTTGGTGCCCCCGCCACCGGCCTGTCGGGCGGCCAGCAGCAGCGCCTGTGCATCGCCCGCGCCATTGCCACCAGCCCGGAAGTGTTGCTGATGGACGAGCCATGCTCGGCGCTGGACCCGATCGCCACGGCGCAGGTGGAAGAGCTGATCGACGAGCTGCGCTCGCAGTTCTCGGTGGTGATCGTGACCCACTCGATGCAGCAGGCTGCCCGTGTCAGCCAGCGCACCGCATTCTTCCACCTCGGCAATCTGGTCGAATACGGCGAGACCGGCGCGATCTTCACCACCCCGCGCGATCCGCGCACCGAAGCCTACATCACCGGCCGGATCGGCTGAGAGGAATGACCCCGATGAACAGCGAACAGCACATCGCCACCGCTTTTGATCGCGATCTTGAAGCGATTCAGGCCCTGATCATGAAGATGGGCGGCATGGTCGAACACGCCATCCTCGAATCGGCGCACGCGCTCGAGGCGCGCGACGCCGAACAGGCCGAACGGGTGCATCAGGGCGACAAGGCGATCGACGCGCTGGAAGATCACATCAACCAGGAGGCGGCCCGCCTGATCGCCCTGCGCTCTCCCACCGCGGGCGATCTGCGCACCGTGCTGACGGTGATGAAGATTGCCGCCTCGCTGGAGCGCTGTGGCGATTATGCCAAGAATCTGGCCAAGCGCACAGCCGTGTTGGCGCAGATGGCCCCGATCGGCAGCTCGGCCGGGTCGATCCGGCGGATGGCCCGGGCGGTGCAGGCGCAACTCAAGGATGCGCTCGATGCCTTCGTGCGGCGCGACGCGGCCCTCGCGGGCGAGGTGCGCCAGCGCGACCGCGATGTCGATCAGATGTATAACGGGCTGTTTCGCGAACTCCTGACCCACATGATGGAAGACCCGCGCAACATCACCGCCTGCATGCACCTGCATTTCATCGCCAAGAACATCGAGCGGATGGGCGATCATGCCACCGGCATTGCCGAACAGGTGATCTATCTGGTGACCGGCAGCCTGCCCGACGAGGCGCGCCCCAAGGGCGACACCACGTCGGACGCCCCTGGCACCAAGGGCTGACCGCGATGTCGGGCGCGCAACAGCCGCTGGTGCTGCTGGTCGAGGACGAGCCCGCCCAACGCGAGGTGCTGGCCTACAATCTGGCGGCCGAGGGCTACCGGGTGGCGCAGGCGCAGGATGGCGAAGAGGCGCTGCAACTGGTGGCCGAGGCCGCACCCGATCTGATCGTGCTTGACTGGATGATGCCCCGGGTTTCGGGGCTCGAGGTCTGCCGCCGTCTGAAAACCCGGCCCGAGACCCGCGCCATTCCGATCATCATGCTGTCGGCCAAATCCGAAGAGGTGGACCGGGTGCGCGGCCTCGAGACTGGGGCCGACGATTACGTGACCAAGCCCTATTCGGTGACCGAACTGATGGCACGGGTTCGCGCCAATCTGCGCCGGGTGCGACCCGCGAGCGTGGGCGTGGTGCTGAGCTACGGCGATATCCGACTCGATGGCGAAAGCCACCGGGTTTACCGCGACAACAAGATGGTGAAGCTGGGTCCGACCGAGTTTCGCCTGCTCGCGACCTTCATGGAGCGACCCGGTCGCGTGTGGAGTCGCGAGCAGTTGCTGGATCGGGTCTGGGGGTGCGAGATCTATGTCGAGACCCGCACCGTCGATGTCCATATCGGCCGCCTGCGCCGGGCGCTGAGCGCGGCCGGCGGCGACGACCCGCTGCGCACCGTGCGCGGGGCGGGCTACGCGCTGGGATAGCAGCCGTTCGGGTTTGTTTTTCCGGCCAGCGCTCGCTCGTCACTCGCTTGCGGTGGTTCTGCGCTAAAGCCCGCGAGGAACGACCGCAAGGGAGTGACGAGCCACCGGCCGGGACTTTTTGCAAACGGCTTTCCGGGGATCTCTTCACCACGGTGAAGCTGGCGGTCAGAGCCGCCCGATCCGTTCGGTCAGCAGCGCGTAAAAGCCGTCGGCATCGACCGATCCGATGAACAGGGCGTTCGGTTTTCGCGCCGTCACCCCCCACCAATCGGCCACCGTCATGCCGCGGGTCAACTCGCTGACCGTTTCGATCTCGACGTTGATATGCCTTCCGGCGAACAGTTCGGGGGCGATCAGGTAGGCGATCACGCAGGGGTCGTGCAGCGGGGCGCCCTCGCCGCCGTATTTCTGCGTGTCGAACCGCTCGAAGAAATCGGTCCATTCCGCCACCATCCGGCCCGCTTCGGTGCCAAGGGCGCGGAAGGCCTCGATCCGGGCGCGGTTGGTCAGCGCGCGGTGGGTGACATCGAGCGGCATCACCACCAGCGGCACACCTGCGCGGAACACGATTTCGGCGGCTTCCGGATCGACGTAGATGTTGAATTCGGCCGTCGGGGTGATGTTGCCGACCTCGAAATAGGCGCCACCCATCAGCACGATCTGCTGCACCCGCGCGACCACATCGGGGGCGCGCCGGAAGGCGGTGGCGATATTGGTCAGCGGCCCCAGCGGGCACAGCGTGACGGTGCCCGTGGCTTCGCGGCGCAAGGTCTCGATGATGAAATCGACCCCGTGCTGGGCTTGCAGCGCCATGGTCGGGGCGGCCAGTTGCGGGCCATCGAGGCCGGTCTTGCCGTGCACATGTTCGGCGGTGACGAGCTTGCGCTTGAGCGGCGCGTCGCAGCCGGCGAACACCCTGGTTGCCGGCTTGCCCGCCAGTTCGCACACGATCCGGGCGTTCTTCTGGGTCAGCGCCAGCGGCACGTTGCCGGCCACTGCAGTGATGCCCAGCACCTCGATGTCTTCCGGGCTGGCCAGCGCCAGCAGGATCGCCACCGCGTCGTCCTGGCCGGGGTCGGTGTCGATGATGATCTTGCGCGGCTGGGTCATGGCGGGCTCCTTTCGCAGCACCAGACCGCAGGCGGCGAAAATTGTCCAGTGGACAACCGGCGTATACCAACTGCCCCTGAAAGAGACTCGTCCCTTTGCCTGCATGCGGCCGCCGTGGGGCCGTTGGCATCAGCCGTCGAAGTCGATTTCCTCCATCAGCTTCAGCGCCTCGCCGCGCCGCGCCGCAACTTCGGCCAGTGGCAGCGGGTCGGCGGTGAAGGGGCCCCAGCCTTGCACCAGCGCCGAGCGTGCCACCGCCGGGGTGACGGGGAACTCGTGGTTGGTCTCGGCATAGATCGCTTGCGCCGCATCCGACGACAGCCACTCCATCAACCGCAGCGCGGCGTCGCGGTGCGGCGCGGCGCGGGTCATTGCGACGCCGGAGATGTTCATGTGGGTGCCGCCATTCTGAAACACCGGGAACACGATGCGCACCGCATCGGCCCAGGCCTTCTGTTCCGGGTCGGCCAGCATTTCGCCCATGTAATAGGTGTTACCCAAGGCGATGTCGCATTCTCCGGCCCAGATCGCCTTGACCTGATCGCGGTCGCCGCCTTGCGGGCGCTTGGCGAGATTGGCGCGCAGCCCCTCGGCCCAGGCTTTGGCCGCGTCATGGCCGTGGTGGGCGATCATCGCTCCGGTCAGTGCCAGCGAATAGTCGTGCGTGCCCGAGCGGGTGCAGATGCGTCCGCGCCATTGCTCTGAGGCGAGGTCTTCGTAGGTGGTCACCGCGCCATCCCCGACCCGCTCGCGGCTGGCGTAGATCACCCGGGCGCGGGCGGTCAGGCCGAACCACTGATCATCGGGGGCGCGGTATTCGGCGGGGATGTTGGCCGCCAGCACCTGCGAGTGCACCGGCTGCGTCACCCCGGCCGCCACCAGCTCGGTCAGGCGCGCGATATCGACCGTCAGCACCAGATCGGCAGGCGAGCGGTCGCCTTCGGCCAGCAGGCGCTCGACCATGCCCTTGTCAACGAAGGCGACATTGACGGCAATGCCGGTCTCGGCGGCGAAAGCGTCCAGCAGTGGAGCGATCAGTTCGGGCTGGCGGTGGGAATAGATGCTGACCTCGTCGGCCAGCGCGGGCAGGGCGGTCAGGCCAGCCACGCCAGCCGCCAGCGTCAGAAAGGTAGCGCGCAGATTCATTATCGACTCCTTTGCTCGGAATAGATGGGGTCATTTATCCCCGGTCGGGCGGAGCGGTCAATAGTTGAGAGAAGTTATCGGGAATTTTTTACACGACAAATTGCTTGGCGGAAAAGCCGGTTAGCGGTTAGCACGCGGGGATGCGTCTGTTGTTGCTGACCACCCTTGCGATGACCGCCTTTGCCGCCAACTCGGTGCTCAACCGGCTGGCGGTGGGGGGCGCCTTGATCGGCGCGATCGACTTTGCCCTGCTGCGGCTGGCGGCGGGTGCGGCGGTGCTGGCGGCGCTGGTGGCGCTGCGCTACCGGGCGCGCGGCGGGATGGTCTGGCCGGGAGCGGCGGGGCGGCTGGTGGGGGTGGCTGGGCTGCTGCTGTATCTGTTCGGCTTTTCGCTGGCCTACCTTCAGCTTGACGCCGGGGTGGGGGCGCTGATCCTGTTCGGGGTGGTGCAGATCACCATGTTCGCGGGCGCCCTGTGGTGGCGCGAGCCGGTGCCGCTGCGGTCCTGGCTGGGGGCGGGGATGGCGTTTGGCGGCATGGTGGTGCTGGTGGCACCGGGTGGCGCGCCGGCCGATCTGTGGCGCGGCGGGGTGATGGCACTGGCCGGGTTCGGCTGGGGCATCTATTCGCTGGCCGGACGTCGAGCCGGTGACGCGCTGGCGGCGACGGCGGCCAATTTCGCTCTGGCGCTGCCAGTGGCCGTGGCGCTGGTGTGGCTGCTGACGCGGGCGGGTGTCGAGGTCGCGGCGGCGGCCGCAACCCCGCCGGGGCTGATGCTGGCGGTGATCTCGGGTGCGGTCACGTCGGGGCTGGGCTATGCGCTGTGGTATGCGCTGGTGCCGCAGCTTGGCGCAGCACGGGCGGCGGTGGCGCAACTGACCGCACCGCTGATCGCGGCGCTGATGGGGCTTGCCGCCTTGGGTGAGGGCATCAGCCTGCGCTTCGTCGTGGCGGCGGCGCTGGTGCTGGGCGGGGTGGCGCTGGCCAGCCTGACCTGCCGCCCACAGTAGACCTACAGCGCCCACGCCATACGGATGCGGACATGGGTGTTGAGCCCGATCACCATGGGCGCGGCGCGCAGCACCTCGCGAAAGCCGTGCCGCTGCCAGAACGCCCGCCCGCGCGGGTTGGCCTCGAGCACGGCGATCAGTAGCCTTGTGGCCCCGCGCGCCCGGCTGGCGGCAATGATGTGATCAAGCATCCGTGACCCCAGCCCCTGCCCGCGCCAGCGGGTGCCGACCAGCATCAGGCCGATGTAGGCGTCAGTTGCCTCGGGGTAGCCGAAGGCCACGTCGGCCAGTGCCGCAAGCGTGCCCTCCGGCAAGACCAACCCGAGTTTCAGCGAGGTCGCAGAGTCGCCGCCGGGGGGCGCGTCGGTAAAGAAGTCTTCGGTCAGGGCGGCGCTGGGGGCAAGGCCGGATTCCAGCGCCACGTAATCGGCAGCAGCGGTGAACAGGCAGGTGACGGCGGCGGCATCGGCGCTTGCCGAAAGGCTGCGGATCACCGGCCCCGCGTCAGCCATAGTGGATCGCCGTGATTTCAAGCTGTTCCTGCCCCGAGGGCTTGCGCCAGATCACGCTGTCGCCGACTTCGGCCCCCAGCAGGGCGCGCGCCAGCGGCGAATGCGGTGCAATCCGGCCCTGCGCCGGGTCGGCCTCGTCTTCACCGGTGATGTGGAAGCTGCGGCTCTGGCCGTCTGCCCCCGTGACCGTGACCCGCGCGCCAAACGCCACCACCCCCGCAGGCTGGTGGGCTGGGTCGATCGGCAGGGCGCTGCGCAGCCGCGCCTCGAGATAGCGGATATCGCGCTCGGCGGCGGCTTCCGGCAGCTTGTCGAGCCGCTCGGCGCGGGCGCGCAAACCCGCCAGCCGGGCCTGCGCTTCGGCCAGCCGTGCCTGCAGGGCCGCCAGACCGGCGGGGGTTACGTAATTCGGATGCGGGCTGAGCGGCAGATCGGGCAGCGGCTCGAGGTCATTGCCGTCTTCCTTGACGAAAGCGCGGCTCATCGCGGCACGCCGGTTGCGACACGGGGGCAAGGAGGGGGGCACGACTGTTTCATGCCCGCACGGTGCGGTGCGGCGGCCGATTTGTCCATGCCCCTCGCAATTGTGCCCGGGGTGCCTATCTTGGTCGCATGATCAGGTGGTGTCTGATGATCTTGGCGCTGTCGGCCCTGCCGCTGCAGGCCGAGTGTGTGGTGCTGCTCCATGGTCTGGCACGCACCTCGGCCTCGCTGCTGGCGATGCAGGCGGCGCTCGAAGCGCAGGGGCTGCGGGTGGTGAACCAGGGCTACCCCTCGACCGCCGCCCCGCTTGCCGAACTGGCGGCGAGTCATGTCGGGCCGGCGGTGGCGGCGTGTGGCGCGGACAAGGTCGATTTCGTCACCCATTCGATGGGCGGGATTCTGGTGCGGCTCTGGCTGGCCGACCACCATCCGGCCAACATGGGCCGGGTGGTGATGCTGGCCCCACCCAATCGCGGCTCGCAGCTGGTAGATGCCCTGGGGTATATGGCGGCGTTCGCGTGGCTGAATGGCCCGGCCGGGCTGCAACTTGGCACCGGGCCGGAATCGCTGCCGCTGGCGTTGCCGCTGCCGGATTTCGAACTGGGGGTGATCGCCGGGGACCGTTCGCGCAACCCGTGGTATTCGGCGCTGATCAGCGGCGCCGATGACGGCAAGGTTTCGGTCGCCAGCACCCGCCTGGCCGGGATGACGGACCATATCGTGCTGCCGGTCAGCCATACCTTCATGATGCTGAGCCCCGGCGTCATCGCCCAGACCATCACCTTTCTCAAGATCGGCCGATTTGTGCCCGACTTGACGCTACATCGGGCGGTGGCGATCACCCTTGGCGGGCAACCCTGAGGGCGGAGGTCAGTCGGGTAGCACCTTGCCGGGGTTCATCAGGTTGCGCGCTGGGGGCGGGGGCGCTGGGGCGGGCCAGTCGGGTAGCACCTTGCCGGGGTTCATCAGGTTGCCGGGGTCGAGGGCAAGCTTCAGCGTGCGCATCACAGCCAGCGCAACCGCGTCCTTGCGCCGCGCCATCGAGGCCCGTTTCATCAACCCCACCCCGTGCTCGGCGGAAAAGCTGCCCCCGAGCGCCTGCACCACATCTTCCACCGCGCTGATCACCTTGTCTTCCAGCACCGGATCCTCGCAGCTGGGATAGACCGCGAAATGCACGTTGCCATCGCCCAGATGGGCGATCGACACCGATTCGGCCCCGGCGTCAAGGGTAGGCAGGCGGGCGTCGATCTGGGCGAAAAAGGCTTCCAGCCGGTCCAGCGGCAAGGCGATATCGGCCTCGAAGAACGGCTTGCGCGCAAACATCACTTCGGCCGCCAGCTCGCGGCGCTGCCACATGGTGCGGCGCTGGCTTTCGGACTGCGCGATCACCGCGTCAAGCAGCGTGCCGGTCGCCAGCATTGGCTCGAGCGTGTCCATCAACAGGTTGGTGATCGGCAGGCTGCCATCGGGCGCCGGGTCGGCATCGCGCGGCGCGGCGGCCCCGATCTCGACCAGAATGGTGACGCCGGGAATGGTGGCGAACGGCAGGCTGATGTCGGGGCGGGCCTCGGCCAGGCGGCGCAGATAGGCCGCCGGCATGTATTCGCAGGCCTCGACCGCCCCCCCGGTCGCCGCCTGCAAGCGGTTGAGCAGCACCAGCGCGTCGGCCAGACTGTGCAGGGCAAGGGTCGCGGTGGCATGGGCGCGGGGTGCCGGCACCAGCTTCATCACGGCGGCGGTGATCACTCCGAGGGTGCCCTCGGCGCCGATGAACAGATCGCGCAAGTCATAGCCCGAATTGTCCTTGTGCAGCGCGCTCATCAGATCGAGCACCTGACCATCGGCCAGCACCACCTCGAGCCCCAGACAGAGCGCCCGCGTCGAGCCGTAGCGCAGCACGTTCGAGCCCCCGGCATTGGTCGAAAGCGCGCCGCCGATCATCGCCGAGCCGCGCGCGCCGAACCACAGCGGGAAGTAAAGCCCCTGCGCCGCGGCCGCATCGTGCAATGCGGCCAGCACCACCCCGGCCTCGACCACCGCGATCCTGGCGTCGCGGCTGATCTCGCGGATCCGGTTCAGGCGCTCGAGCGACAGCATCAGACCGCCGGTCGTCATCGCCCCGCCGACCAGCCCGGTGCGCCCGCCGACCGGCACCACCGGCACATGATGCGCCCGGGCCAGACGCAGGCAGGCGGCAACTTGGCTGGTGTCGGCTGGTCGGGCCACCGCCAGCGGGCGGGCGGTGTAATGGCCGGTCCAGTCGCTGCAATAGGCGGCGAGGTTCGGGCCGGTCAGCACATGGGCGGGGCCAAGCAGGGTGGCGAGATCAGCGACAAGGGTCATGGCGGGCCTTGGGTTGGATAGGCGCGGAGGGAGCCAGAATTTCACGATTTCCCTGCCGGGGCCAGAGCGAAGCGGTGCCTCAGCGCGGCACCAGCGCCACCAGCGCCACCAGCTTCAGCACCTCGGGGCCAAGGCTTTCGACGATCCGCGCCACCCCCTCGGCATTGGGGTGCAGTCCGTCGGCTTGCAGGAAGCGCGCGAGGGCGGCGGGGCCTTCGGCGCTGAGCGGGGCAAAGAAGTCGGGCACCAGCAGGGTGCCGTAGCGCGCGGCCAGCGCCGGGTAGATGGCGTTGAACGCGCTCTGGTAGGCGGGGCCGAAATTGGGGGGGGCGGGCAGCCCGATCAGCAGCACCGGCAGGGCGCGGGCCTGCGCGCCATGCAGGATCGCGTCAAGGTTGGCGCGGCTCTCGCCGGGGTCGATGCCGCGCAGCAGATCGTTGCCGCCGAGAGTGACGATCAGGGCATCGACCTCGGGCGTCAGGGTCCAGTCGAGGCGCGCCAGCCCGCCTGCGGTGGTATCGCCCGAAACCCCGGCATTCAGCAGCCGCACCTCTGCCCCGTGGGCGTCCAGCCAGCTTTGCAGTTGCGCGACCAGTCCCTGTTCGGGGGGCAGGCCGTAGCCGGCGGTCAGGCTGTCGCCAAGTGCTGCCACCGTCACCGGCCCGGCCAGCCCCGGTCGCGGGGTGGTGATCAGCGCACAGATGATCAGCACAAAGGCGGCGTTGCAAAGCCAACGGCTTGCACCATATCCAAGGGCAAGGCAGGTCTTGAGGGTGGGGCGCATGGCGGAACCGATTCTGGCACTGAGCGAGGTTGGCCTTACCTTGGCCGGAAACGCTGGTCCCGTCGAGATCCTGCGCGGCGTCACGCTGGCGCTGGGGCGCGGCGAGACGCTGGGGCTGGTGGGGCCGTCGGGCTCGGGCAAGTCGCCGCTGCTGATGGTGATGGGCGGGCTGGAGCGGGCCACCTCGGGGTCCGTGGCGGCCCTGGGGCATGACCTGAGTGCGCTCGACGAGGATGGTCTGGCGCGGTTTCGCCGTGGCAACCTGGGCGTGGTGTTCCAGTCGTTTCACCTGATCCCGACCATGACGGCGCTGGAAAACGTGGCGGTGCCTTTGGAACTGGCGGGGGTGGCCGATGCGTTCGCCCGCGCCGTGGCGGAATTGCGCGCGGTCGGGCTGGCACAAAGGATGGATCACTACCCCAGCCAGATGTCGGGCGGCGAGCAGCAGCGGGTAGCGCTGGCGCGTGCCGCCGCGCCGCGCCCGGCGATCCTGCTGGCCGACGAGCCGACCGGCAACCTCGATGGCGTCACTGGTGCGGCGATCATGGAATTGCTGTTCGGCTTGCGTGACCGCCACGGCACGACGCTGGTGCTGGTCACCCATGCCCCCGAGCTGGCGGCGCGCTGCGACCGGGTGGTGCGCTTGCGCGATGGCCGGATCGTGGGTGCTGAGGCACCGGCATGACCGGGCTTGCGCTGGCCGTGCGTCTGGCCCGGCGCGAGCTGCGCGGCGGCTTGCACGGGTTCCGGGTGTTTCTTGCCTGTCTTGCCCTGGGGGTGGCGGCGATTGCTGCGGTCGGTCTGGTGCGCGCCGCAATCGGGGCGGGGTTGGTTGCGCAGGGGGCGGTGCTGCTGGGCGGCGACGCGCAGATGGAGTTCACCGCGCGCGACGCCAGTGCGGACGAGCGGGCCTGGATGGCGGGCAAGGCGGGGCTGGTGTCGGAGATCGTCGATTTCCGCTCGATGGCGGTGGTGGGCGAGGCGGGGGTCGAACAGCGGGCGCTGACCCAGGTCAAGGCGGTGGATGCGGCCTATCCGCTGGCGGGTGCGGTGGTGCTCGACCCGCCGCTGCCGCTGGCGCAGGCGCTGGCCGGGGCGGGTGGCCTGCCCGGCGCGGTGATGGACCGGGTGCTGGTGGCGCGGCTTGGGCTGACGGTCGGCGACAGTTTTCGGCTGGGGGTGCAGGCGTTCCGGCTAGGCGCGGTCTTGCTGCGCGAGCCCGACAGCACGACGGGCGGCTTTGTGCTGGGGCCGCGCACCATCGTGACCCGGGCGGGGCTGGCGGGGGCCGGGCTGATCGGACCGGGGTCGCTGTTCGAGACAGCGTATCGGCTTGATCTGCCACCGGGCGCCGATCTTGCGGCGTTGCAGGCCGAGGCCGAAGCCGCCTTTGGTGATGCCGGGATGCTTTGGTCCGACAGCCGACGCGCCGCGCCGGGGGTCGAGCGCTTTGTTGACCGGATCGGGGCGTTTCTGGTGCTGGTGGGTCTCGCCGGGCTGGCGGTCGGCGGGGTCGGGGTGGCGGCGGCGGTGCGCGCCTATCTTGAAGGCAAGGTCGCGACCATCGCCACCCTCAAGACCCTCGGGGCCGAAGGCAGGATGATCTTCCGGCTCTATCTGATCCAGATCGGGGCGCTGGCCGGGCTCGGGGTGTTGGTCGGGCTGGGGCTGGGGGCAGGGGCGGTGCTGCTGGCCAACCCCTTGATCCGCGCGGCGCTGCCATTTCCGGTGGCGTTTGCGCTTTACCCCGTGCCGCTGCTCGAGGCCGCCTATTATGGCGCGGTGACGGCGTTTCTATTCACCCTGTGGCCGCTGGCGCAGAGCGGGCAGGTTCGGGCGGCGGCGCTTTATCGCGGCACGGGGGCGGCGGGCTGGCCGCGCCTGCGCCATGGGCTGGTGCTGGCCGGGCTCGCGCTGGCGCTGGTGGGGGGGGCTGCGGGGTTTTCCGGCTCGCCTTCGCTGGCGTTTGGCGTGGCGTTCGGGGTGGTGGCGGCGCTGGTGGTGCTGCTGGCGGCGGCGCTGGCGCTGCGGCGCCTGGCCCGGCGGCTGGCGCGGGCGGCCCGGGTGCGCGGCCGGGTCGCGTTGCGGCTGGCGCTGGCCACGATCGGCGGGCCGCGCGACGAGGCGGTGTCGGTGATAATGGCGCTGGGGCTGGGGCTGGCAGTGCTGGCGGCGGTGGGGCAGATCGACGCCAACCTTCGCGCGGCGATTGCCCGCGACCTCCCCACCCGGGCGCCGAGCTATTTCTTCGTCGATATTCAGGCCGGCCAGATCGACGGCTTTCTGGAGCGGGTTGAGGGCGACCCCGGGGTGTCGCGGGTTGAAAGTGCGCCGATGCTGCGCGGCCTGATCACAAGGATCAACGGCCGCCCGGCGCGCGCGGTGGCGGGCGAGCACTGGGTGGTGCGCGGCGACCGCGGCATCACCTTTTCCTCCGCCCCGCCCGCCAACGCCAAGGTCATCGCCGGGGCGTGGTGGCCTGCCGATTTCAACGGGCCGCCGCAGGTCTCGTTTGCCGCCGAGGAGGCGGGCGAGATCGGGCTGAACCTCGGCGATACGGTCACGGTCAACATCCTTGGCCGCGACATCACCGCCACCGTCTCGAGCTTGCGCGAGGTCGATTTCTCCAGCGCTGGAATGGGGTTCGTGATGGCGATGAACCCGGCCGCGGTGGCAGGGGCACCGCACAGCTTCATTGCCACGGTCTATGCCAGCGAGGCCGCCGAGCCCGCGCTGCTGCGCGATCTGGCACGCGCCTATCCCAACATCACCGCGATCCCGGTGCGCGACGCGATCGCGCGGGTGGTCGAGGCGCTAAGCGCGATTGCCACCGCCACCGCCTGGGCGGCGGCGGCGACGCTGGTCACCGGCTTTGTGGTGCTGATCGGGGCCGCGGCGGCTGGCGAGCAGGCACGGGTGCATGAGGCGGCAGTGCTGAAAACCCTGGGGGCGACCCGGGCGCTGGTGCTGGCGAGTTTTGCCTTGCGTGCTGCCCTGCTGGGGGCGGCGGCGGGGGCAGTGGCGATTGTTGCGGGCGGGCTCGCCGGTTGGGCGGTGATAACCCTGGTGATGGACACCGCCTTCACCTTCGAGCCGTGGTCGGCGCTGATGATCGTGGCGGGCGGCGTGACGGCTACGCTGCTGGCGGGGCTGGCCTTTGCCTGGCGGCCCTTGGCGGCGCGCCCGGCGCAGGTGCTTCGGGCTGAGGAGTGACCGCTGCCGGTGCGGGGGCGGCAAGGTGGATATTTGGGCCAGTAAGAAAGCAAAGTGGGGTTGGGTCAGGGCACCCGGATCTCGATCAGGCCGGGGCCGGGGCCGAGGGCGCGCAACGCCGCGCCGAGCGCCTCGGGGGTTGGCGGGATGGTGCGGAACGGCAGATCGCAGGCGGCGGCGAAGGCCGCGAGCTTCAGGGGCGACGGCTCGCAGCCTATCGCGGGAACCCCGGCCGCGGCCATCGCCTCGGCAATCTCGCGAAAGCCCGCGTTGTTCCAGACCACGAAGGTGATCGGCAGGTGCTCGTCGCGGGCGGTGCGCAGCTCGCCTGGGCTGAATTGCAGGCCGCCGTCGCCGATCAGGCAGATCACCGGTGTGCCCGGGGCGGCGAGGGCCGCGCCGACGGCAGCACCGGGGGCAAAGCCGAGCGCGCCGTAGCCGGTGGCGGCGTTGAACCAGCCGCCGGGGCGGTCGTGGTCATAGAACAGGTTGCCCGCATAGACCGGCTGGGTGCTGTCGCCGACGATGATGCCGCCGGGGCGGGCGTCGCGCAGGGATTCAATCAGGGCAAGCTGATCGCGCATGGCCGGGGTCAGTTCCACCCGGGCGGCGGCGCGGGTGGCGGCGGCGCGGCTGGCGCCGTCGTGCCCGGCCGGGGTCAGCAGCGGTAGCAAGGCGCTCAGGGTGGCGAGGGCATCGCCTTGCAGCGTCAGCTTCGCGGGGTGGCGGGCAAGCTGGGTGGGGCAGCAATCAATCCGGATCATGTCGGCGAGATCCGGCAGGCCGCCGTTGCCATACATGTCGTAGTCGGTGGGGCCAAGCTCGGTGCCGACTGCCAGAAGCTGATCCGCCGCGGCGATCAGGGTGCGCACCGCAGCTAGGCTGGGACTGGCGGGCACCACCAGCGGGTGGCCGTGCAGCAGGCCGCGGGCGTTGCTGGTCTCGACCACCGGCGCATCCAGCCGCTCGGCCAGCGCCTGCAAGGTCGCCCCGGCGTGGCGCGCGCCACCACCGGCCAGGATCAGGGGCCGCCGGGCGTTGCCAAGGCAGCGGGCGGCATCGGCCAGGTTTGCGGCATCGCAAGGGCGGGGCGGCGGGGTGGTGCGGGGGCTGGCGGGGGCGGAGGCGGGGCAGGGCAGGGCCATCACGTCGATCGGCACCTCGAGATGCACCGGGCCGGGGCGGGGGCCGGTCAGGGCCGCGAAGGCGGCGCCTAGCGTCGAGTCAACCGCCGCCGGATCGCTGATCTGAAAGGTCGGGCACAGGGCCGCCACCAGCGCCGCCTGATTGGGCAACTCGTGCAGCAGGCCAAGGCCGCGGCCTAGACTGTCGCGGCGGTTGACGCCGGAAATCACCAGCATCGGCACCGAGTCGGCGCGCGCCTGCGCCATCGCGGTCAGCGCGTTGGTCAGGCCCGGCCCGGTGATCACCAGCGCCACCCCCGGCTTGCCGGACACCCGGGCGTAGCCATCGGCCATGAAGGCCGCACCCTGTTCGTGCCGCGCCGTGACATGGCGGGCGCGCGACCCGGCCAGACCGCGGTAAAGCTCGATGGTGTGCACGCCGGGAATGCCGAACACCACCTCGACCCCGCGCGCCGCCAGCCCCGCGATCAACGCCTGTCCGACGGTGGTCATGCCGCGTCCTGGCCCAAGCTGCGGGCAAAGCCCGCGATGCGGGCGCAGGCCTCGGACAAGGCGGCATCGTCCTGGGTCAGCGACAGGCGCAGCCAGCCGGCGAGCCCGGCGCCGAACGACTCGCCCGGCATCACCGCCACTTCGGCCTGATCCAGCAGGCCGCTGGCGAAAGCCTGCCCCGAAAGGCCGGTGGCGCGCACATCGACCAGCGCGAACATCCCCGCCGCCGGGCGGTTGACGGCCAGCCCGGCCACCCCGTCGAGGTGTTTGGCGATCAGACCCGCCCGGCGCCCGAAGCGCTGGCACATCCCCGCCGCGACCTGCGATGGTTCCGCCACCGCGGCGGCGGTCATGTCGGCGATGAAGGGCTGGTTGCCGAACAGCATGGTTTCCGCCAGCGACAGCAGGTGGGCGGCGAAGGCAGCCGGGCCCACGCACCAGCCCGAGCGAAAGCCGGGGGCGGCGTGCGATTTCGAGATCGAACTGGCCACGATTACCCGCTCGGCCAGCGCCGGGTCATCGAGCGGCGAGGCAAAGGCGGTGCCCGCGAACACCAGATCCTCATAGACCTCGTCACAGAGGATCCACAGATCATGCGCGACCGCCAGGCTCCCGATCGCCGCGAGATCGGTGCGCGTCAGCACCGCCCCGGTCGGGTTGTGCGGCGAGTTGAGAAAGACCACCCGCGACCGCGGGGTGATCTTTGCGGCAAGGTCGGCCGCCTGAAGGCGAAAGCCATGCTTGGGGTCGAGCGGCACCGGCACCATGGTGGCCCCCGAAGCCGCGATCAACCCCTCGTAGGTGGCATACATCGGGTCGCCGACCAGCACTTCGTCACCCGCCTGCACCAGCCCCATCAGCACGGCAAACAGGGTGGTCTGGGTGCCGGGAAAGCACATCACCTGATCAGCTCCGATCACCCGCCCGCGTCGCGCGCTGTAGCGCGCCGCGAGCGCCTGCCGCAGCCCGGGCTCGCCCCGGCCATTGGAATAGCCGGTGCGCCCGGCCTGCATCGCGGCGCTGGCGCGGGCCACGAGGTCGGGCGGGGTGGGCACGTCGGGCTCGCCGATCGTGAGCTCGATCACCGCCCGCCCGGCTGCCTTCATGGCGCGGGCGCGGGCGTGGATTTCCCATTTTGCCCCGCCCAGATGGGCCAGACGTTCGGTGATGGCGGCGTATCTCATGGTCAGTCCTTTGCAGGCAGGGGCGGCAGATGCGCCGCCAAATCAATTTCCAAAATGGCACCCACGGCGGCAACCCCTATCACTGCCAGCTCGTCGGGGAGAAAGGCTTCGGGCAGCGCCCCGCCTTCCAGCCACAGCCCGTCGATCACCCCGTTGCAGGCAATCGCCTGACGCCGCAGGAGCAAAGGATCATGGCGGGTGGGCAAGGCGGCAATCAGCGCCTGAAGCTGGTCTCGGTAGGCCAGGTAGGTGGCCTCGTGCACCGCGCGCATCGCCGCGTCGCGCCGCACCAGATGGATGAACCCGGCCCAGAGCCCGGTCGCCGCCGAATCCATCACCGGCGGGCGCAGCGAGGCGGCAACAAAGACCGCCAGCCGCGCCTCGGGACAGGGCGGGGCGGTTTCCAGCACGGCGGCGTTGGCGGCGTTCATGCGCTCCATCACCGCGCGATAGGCGGCGCGCGTCAGGTCTTCCTTGGTGCGGAAATAGTGCCGGATCAGACCGGGCGTCACCCCCGCGCGCTCGGCAATCGCGCGCACCGTGGCCGCCCCGGGGCCGCCTTCGGCGATCAGATCGAGCGCCGCCGCGATCAGCGCATCACGCCGCCGCTCTTCGCCTTCGCGGGTGAATTTCCGCCGCTCGCCGTCCACCACCCCACTCCGTAATTATACGCTTGCATAATTACCACTTTGGCGGCTAACTTCAATCCGTAATCCGACGGAGTTCCGATGGCTTCCACGCCCCCCGGCCTGCGACCCGACCAACGCCCGGAAGCAATCCGGGTGGCGGACCTGCACAAATCGTTCGGCGCGCTCGAAGTGCTGAAGGGGGTGTCGCTGACCGCGCGCGAGGGCGACGTGGTGGCGATCATCGGCGGCTCGGGCTCGGGCAAATCGACCATGCTGCGCTGTATCAACTTTCTCGAAAACCCAAGCTCGGGCAGCATCGTGATCGGCGGCGAGGCGGTAAGCCTGCGTCCCGACGGCACCCCCGCCAACCGACGCCAGATCGAGAAACTGCGCCAGCACCTGGGCATGGTGTTCCAGCAGTTCAATCTCTGGACCCACAAGACCATCCTGGAAAACCTGATCGAGGTGCCGGTGCATGTGCTGGGCACGCCGCGCGCCGAGGCGGTGGCGCGGGCGCAAAAACTGCTGGCGCGGGTTGGTCTGGCGGAAAAGGCCGACGCCTATCCGGCCTTCCTGTCGGGTGGCCAGCAGCAGCGGGCGGCCATCGCCCGGGCGCTGGCGATCGAGCCGCGCGCGATGCTGTTCGACGAACCGACCAGCGCGCTCGACCCCGAACTGGTGGGCGAGGTGCTGAGCGTGATCCGCGCCCTTGCCGCCGAAGGCCGCACCATGATTCTGGTGACCCACGAGATGAAATTCGCCCGCGAGGTCGCCAGCCACGTGATCTACCTGCATAACGGCGTGATCGAGGAGGAAGGCCCACCCGATGTCGTGTTCGGCGCGCCGAAATCCGACCGCCTGAAACAGTTTCTGAAAACCGTCGCCTGAAACCCGGGGCCAACCCGGAACAACCCAACAGAAAGGTTCTGCCCATGAAAAAGACACTGCTCACCGTGACCGCGCTGCTACTGCTTGGCACCGCCGCCATTGCTGACCCGCTGAAGATCGGGATCGCCTCGGAACCCTATCCGCCCTTTGCCAGCCCCGACGCGGCTGGCAACTGGGTCGGCTGGGAGGTCGATTTCATCAATGCGGTCTGCGCCGCCGGTGGCATGGAATGCGTGATCACCCCGGTGGCCTGGGATGGCATCATCCCGTCGCTGACCGGCGGCCAGATCGACGCCATCATGGCCTCGATGTCGATCACCGAAGAACGGCTGCAGACGATTGATTTCTCGGACAAATACTACAACACTCCGACCGTGATCGTGGCCGCCAAGGGGGCCGGGCTCACGCCCGACGCGGCGGGGTTGGCGGGCAAGATCCTCGGGGTGCAGGTCTCGACCATCCACGAGGCTTACGCGCAGGCCCATTTCGCGGGCAGTGTCGCCGAGATCAAGGTCTACCAGACCCAGGACGAGGCCAACGCGGATCTCGCCGCCGGGAGGATCGACGCCACCCAGGCCGACAGTCTGGCGCTGGATGCCTTTCTTGCCACCGATGTCGGCAAGGCCTGCTGCGAACTGATGGGGGCGGTGGCCGACGATCCGGCGATCCTTGGGCTGGGGGTCGGGGTTGGTCTGCGCAAGGGCGAGGATGCCCTGAAAGCCCAGTTCAACGCCGCGATTGCCAAGGTGATTGCCGACGGCACCTATGAGGCGATCTCGAAGCCGTACTTCACCTCGTCGATCTACGGCGGCTGAGGCGCGCGGCGCTGACCGGCCATGGCGCTGGCCTCGACCCTTGATCTGCTGGCATTTTCGCCTCCCGGATGGGGGGCGAATCTGCTGCGTGGGCTGCAAAATTCGATCCTGATCGCCTGCGGTGCCTATGGCCTCGGCCTGACCATTGGCATCTGCGGCGCTTACGGCAAGCTCTACGGCGGCCCGATCCTGCGCGACCTGCTGGGGGCCTACACCACCATTGTGCGGGCGGTGCCGGAACTGGTGCTGATCCTGATCCTCTACTATGGCGTCACCGACGCGATCAACCAGGTGCTGGTGCTGAACGGTTACGGGCGCATCCAGCTTTCGGGCCTGGCTGCCGGAATCATCGTGCTCGGGGTGGTGCAGGGGGCCTATGCCACCGAAGTGCTGCGCGGCGCGATTCTGGCGGTGCCGGTCGGCCAGATCGAGGCGGCGCGGGCGATGGGCATGCCGGCGCTGGTGCTGGCGCGCCGCATCACCTTGCCGTTGATGCTGTCGTATGCCATTCCGGGCCTTGCCAACCTGTGGCTGGTGGTGACCAAGGATACCGCCCTCTTGGCGGTGGTGGGGTTTGGCGAGTTGACCCAGGAAACCCGGCAGGCCGCCGGTTCGACCAAGGCCTATTTCACCTTCTTCATGGCCGCCGGCGTGCTTTATCTGGCGCTGTCGCTGGTGTCGGGCCGGATCTTCGCCCGGATCGAGGCCTGGGCCCGGCGCGGCGAGCCGTCGCTTGCGGGCAGCGGCCAATGACCGGGTTCTGGCGACCGCACCGGCTGGTGATGGCGGCGCTGACGCTGGCGCTCGTGGCGTGGTGCGTGCTGGCGCTGCGCTGGGACTGGCTGCCGAAATACCTGCCGCTGGCGGCGCTGGGGATCTGGCGCACGCTGTGGATTCTGGTGGTGACCTGCGCCATCGGCATGGCGATGGCGATTCCGCTGGGGCTGGCGCAGGCGGTTGGGCCGTGGCCGCTGGCCGCCCCGGCGCGGCTGTTCTGCACCGTGATCCGCGGCACGCCGCTGCTCTTGCAACTGTGGCTCTTGTATTTCGGGCTGGGCTCGCTGTTTCCGCAGTTTCCCTGGATCCGGGACAGCAGCCTTTGGCCAATTCTGCGCCAGGCCTGGCCCTACGCGGTGCTGGCGCTGAGCCTGAGCTTTGCCGGCTACGAGGGCGAGGTGATGCGCGGCGCTTTCAAGGGGGTGCCCCGGGGCCAGCTTGAGGCGGCGCGGGCGATGGGGATGCCGCGCCTGACCATCCTGCGCCGGATCTGGCTGCCGCAGGCGCTGCACCGCGCCCTGCCGACCCTCGGCGGCGAGGTCGTGCTGCAACTGAAGGCAACCCCGCTGGTGGCCACCATCACCGTGGTCGATATCTATGCGGTGGCCAGCCGGGTGCGGCAGGATACCTTCATCGTTTACGAGCCGCTGCTGCTGCTGGCGGTGGTCTATATGGCGATCACCGGCATCCTTGTGCTGGCGTTCCGCTGGCTCGAGCATCGGGTTCCGGCGCGGGTGGCCTGAGCGCGGGTGTGCCAGAGATGACGCCCGTCAGGGCGCAAGATCGCCTTTCGCGGCGGCCACGACCCGCTGGTGCAGGAACAGCATCACCTTGCGATCGAGGCAGTAGGACGGCGGGGCTTCGATCAGGCCATGCTGCGTTTTCAGAAATCCGGCGCAGGTCTGATGCTCGGCGCAGGCGGCGCAGTGGCTCATCATCCGCTCGACCGCAGCCTCGGTCACGGCCGAGGCCGAGATCGACGCATCCAGATCGACCCCCAACTCGACCGCCATGGCCTCGATCAGGCCCCGATAGCCTTTCGGGGGCGGGTTTCGGTGCCGATACATCGGGCCTGCCTTTCAACGTCGGGTTATCCGGAGGTTGAGTCGGGTTATCCGGAGGTTGACAGATTCGGGTTAGCAAAGCGTGAACTCCGGCCCGACCCCGGCGCTAGTCGCGCGCCACATCCATATGCACGATCACATCGGCGTCCGGAAAGGCCGCGCGGATCGCGCGCTTCAGTGCGGCGCTGATCGCGTGGGCCTCGTGCAGCGGCTGCGCGCCGTCAAGTTCGATGTGAATCTGCACGAACACCCGGCTGCCGGCGGTGCGGGTGCGCAGGTCGTGAAAGCCGTGCACCCCCGGCCAGCTCTGGGCAATGGCCGCCACCCCCGCGATCACCGCCGGGTCGGCGCGCCGGTCCATCAGCGCGTCCCAGGCACCCTTGCCGATCCTCAGCGCGCCTATCGCCAACAGCGCCGCCGCCGCCAGCGCCACCACCGAATCGACCTGCGCCATGCCAAAGCGCTGCGACGCCCAGAGCGAGGCAATCGCCCCGATGTTGGGCAGCAGATCGCCGAGGTAATGCAGCCGGTCGGCCTGCACCACCCGGCTGCCGGTGCGCCACGCCACCCGGCTTTGCCACACCACCAGCCCCAGCGTCAGCAGCACCGACAGCGCCATCACCACCATGCCTCGCCCCTCGGCGCTCAGCCGCCCCGGCTCGGGTGCGATCAGCCGCGCCACGGCGGCCCAGGAAATAACTGCGGCGGAAATCAGGATGAACAGCGCCTGCCCCAGCGCCGACAGGTCTTCGACCGAGGTGTGGCCGAAAGCGTGATCCTCGTCCGGCGGGCGGGCGGCGTAGATCAGCGCCGCCATCGCCCCGAGCGACACCATCAGATCCATCGCCGAATCGGCCAGCGACGCCGCCACCGACAGGGCTCCGGTCGCACCCAGAGCCCAGAGCTTGAGCGCCACCAGCAGCCCCGCCACCACCACCGAGGCCGCGCCTGCCGAAATGTTGAGCCGGATCGACGGCGCGGGGGTGGTCATGGCACCTGCCTTGGCAACAGCGGACGGGCCACCGGCCTAACCCATCGGCCGGGGGCGCACAAGCGCTCCGGCCGGGCGCCTCAGTCGATGATTTCGCCTGGGTCCACGCCCCAGAGGGCGGCCTTCGCTACCCAGCCCTTTCCGGCCTCGACGCCAAGGCGGCACCAGTCGGGCAGGCATTGCAGCAGATCGGCGATCACGCCGGCCTCGGCCCGCAAGACCACTTCGGCGGCCGGATCGGGAGCCGCATGAAACTCGGCCATGTCCCGCACCACCAGCACCGAGCGCACCCCCGACAGCAAGGTGAAATGCACCCAGCCACCCACCCCATCCTGGTCCTCGACGCGGCGCCAGTTCTCGTATTCGGCGGTCAGCCGCAGCGGCATCCCGGCGCGGGTGAAGACCCAGTCGATCCGGTGGGTCAGCCCCGGCCCGCGCCGGGCATTGCCCTCGCCGGTCTTGAGCGTCACATAGCGCGGCAGCGGCAGATTGGTCACGGGCCCAATGGTTAGCGCGGCTCCGGTGTCGGCCCCCGCCGCCTGCGCCTGCGCCGACCCCATCGCCAGCACCATCGTCAGCGCCAATACCCTGCCGCAAATCGCCTGTCGCATCCGGTTCCGCCTGCCCTTGACCCGGTGCGCCCGGGATTCGCCGCTGTCGCGTTATCGGGGGCTTGTGCGCCGCCCCGCTTGGCGTCACCTTGCCACCAACCGGCCCGAATTGAAAGACCACGGAGAAAGCCATGCCCGCACAACGCCTGAGTGTCGTGGTCACCCGCCACCTGCCCGAGGTGGTGGAAACGCGCATGAAAGAGCTGTTCGATGTCGAGCTGCGCGACCCCGATACCCGGATGACGCGCGAGGAACTGGCGCTGGCGATGCGCCGCGCCGACGTGCTGGTGCCCTGCATCACCGACCCGATCGACGCCGGTCTGCTGGCGCAGGCGGGTGACAAGCTCAAGCTGATCGCGAACTATGGCGCGGGGGTCGATCACATCGACGTGGCCTCGGCCCGCCAGCGCGGCATTCTGGTCTCGAACACCCCCGGCGTGATGACCGAGGATACCGCCGACATGGTGCTGGCGCTGATCCTGGCCGTGACCCGGCGCATGCCCGAGGGCATGGCGGAAATGCAGTCCGGGCGCTGGCAGGGCTGGGCACCGACTGCCCATCTCGGTGGGCGGGTCGGCGGGCGCCGCCTCGGCATTCTCGGCATGGGGCGGATCGGTCAGGCGGTGGCGCGCCGCGCCCGCGCCTTCGGGATGCAGATCCACTACCACAACCGCCGCCGCCTGCGCCCGGAAGTCGAGGCCGAACTGGAAGCCACCTGGTGGGAAAGCCTCGATCAGATGGTGACGCGGATGGATATCATCAGCATCAACTGCCCGCACACCCCCGCGACCTTCCATCTGATGAACGCGCGGCGGCTGAAACTGCTGAAACCCAGCGCAGTCATCGTCAACACCTCGCGCGGCGAGGTGATCGACGAGAACGCCCTGACCCGCGGCCTGCGGGCAGGCGAGATCGCCGGGGCGGGGCTTGACGTGTTCGAGCATGGCGCCGAAATCAACCCCCGCCTGCGCGAACTGCCGAACGTGGTGCTGTTGCCCCACATGGGCTCGGCCACGATCGAGGGCCGGACCGAGATGGGCGAGAAAGTCATCATCAACATCAAGACCTTCGCCGATGGTCACCGGCCCCCGGATCAGGTCTTGCCGTCGATGCTTTAGGGCGCTCCTTTCGTCCCTTGCGGTCCTTCATCGCGCGCGACGAAAGCCGTCAGGCCGCCAAGTCGCGCACCAGCCGGAAGCCCAGATAGTCCGGCGGCAGCCCGCCCGAGCAGCCCCCCGAGCGCGCGTCGCGGATGAAATCGACGACGAAAGTGCGGTGTTTGCCCGCCGCCGCGCGCACCCCGCAATAGTCCGAGGTTGTGGCGATGGCGGTTCCATCGCGGGTCAGGGTGCCGTTCTGGAAGCAGGTCTCGGTCCATTTCCAGACATTGCCCGCGAGGTCGGCAACCCCCAGCCCGTTCACCCCGAAATGCCTGATCGGGTGTGCTGCCAGATCGGCCTGGCCACGCAACGCGACCTCGCGCAGGTAGCTGGCAATCCAGCGCCGTGAGGGGTGGGCCCCGTTGGTCTCGTCTGAAATCCCGTCGTCACTGCCGCGCTCGGCCGCCGCATGCAGCCATTCGGCATCGGTCGGAAGTCGCCAGGGCTGGCCGGTCCGGTCCGAAAGCCACGCGGCATAGGCGGTGGCATCGGCGTGGTTGACATTGGTCTGGGCGAAATCGGGCCGCCCCGACGTGGGCGCGGGCGGGCAGGCGCTTTCGGCCACGCAGAGCGCATACTCCGCCTCGGTGACCTGGTATTTCATGATCTCCAGCGCCGCCGCTGCCTGCTGTTGCTGTGGCGCATCGACCACCCCCGTGCCCTGGCGAAACGCGCCCGCAGGACGGTAGTCCTGCAGCCCGGCGGCAATCCGGACAGTTTCGGGCTGCACCACCGGCGGCAATGGGGCGCGCCCCATCGCGACCGATCCCCCCAGAGCCAACGCTACGACCGACGCACCTTCCAACCGACGTTTCATGGTTATCTCCGCGTCAGAAGGGGGCGACCCCGCAACCGGAGTCGCCCGATGCTGTGGGTTGGCCGGACTCACGGCGCCGCGGCGCCGCCTTCCTTGGTCGGGTCGTAGGCGACCGGGGCCACCACCTGTTCCATCAGGTCGTTGTTCCAGTCGCCGCCGACCACCACATGCGCCGCGGCCCCCAGATTGACCGCCTCGATCAGGTTGTGGTTGAGGTAAACGTAACGGCCCGGCTGCTGGAAGGTATAGAGCGCCGCCCGCGCCGATCCGCCCCGGATGAGCCAGGTTACCAGATCACGCTCGGGCGGGTTGTTGAAACTGCCGGTATCCCATACCAGATCGCCATGCCCGCCGGTCAGGTGCGGGCGGGCGTGGCGGTTGGCCTGGCTGTGGATGAACAGGACGGTTTCGCCCTGTTCCGCCTTCAGCGCATTGTCGCCGGTCAGCGCCCCGGCACTGCCATTGATCACCACATGCGGCGGGATCAGACCGTTCATCACTCCGTCATGTCGGCGAAGCCATCGATCGCCGACTCAAAGCGCAGGAAGTTACCATCCGGCCCGCGCGGGATGTCGGAGTCGTTCTAGCCGATGTAATAGATCCGGTCATAGGAAACCGGTTCCCCGAGAGGGTTCGTCAGCCCGTCGCGTGGCAGAATCATGATCGCGCCCGACATGCCGGAGACGACATGCAGCGGGATCATCGGCCCCCCCCGGCGCGCAGTGATAGGCGTACACCCCCGGCCGCGTCGCCCTGAACCGCAACACCGCCTTTTCGCCAGGACTGACCAGCGTCAACTGGGCACCACCAAGCGCGCCGGTGGCGGCGTGCAGGTCGATGTTGTGCTGCAACGCGTTTTCCGGCGGATTGTAGGTGGTCAGTCCGACATAGTCGCCCTCGTGCACCACCATCAGGGGGCCGGGAACCGAACCGTTGAAGGTCAGCGCCTGCATCCATGCGTCATCGACCACTTGCAACTCCTTCTCGATGAAGGTCATCTCGAATTCGATGATCTCGGGGCCGGTTGTCGCGACCTGATCGTGCTCATGCACGAACGGCGGGGTCACCAGTTTCACCCAGCGGCGCGGCTGGATGGACAGATCGACGGGTGTCGCCGTCGCCGTGCCGGTCGTCGCTTCGGCCCCGGCGGCCTTGATGACATAGGGCGCAGCGGCAATCCCTGCGACCCCCATCAGTGCAGCGCGTCTGGTCCGCATCTGATTCTCCTTGCTGGCTACGATTGGGCTCACCGTATCGACTGGGGAAGCGAGGTTGCTTGCATTCGTCAATTGGCAGATGATGATTGTAACATTAATGCTTCAGAACGGATACTGCGCAGGCTCTGGATTTGCAGATTTTCGAGAGCCAGGCACAGGACACATTGATCATCTCCAGAAGATGACGATTGCCGCGATGGTCCGCCCGATCCATATGTTCCGCTTGCTAGAAGCGTCCGGCGCCATAGGGGGCAAGGTCAACCTCCGGCGCGCGCCCGGCGATCAGGTCGGCCACCAGCCGCGCCGTGATCGGGGCGAGTGTCAGCCCGATGTGGCCATGACCGAAGGCATGGATCACCTCGGCCCCGCCGCTGGAGGGGCCGATCACCGGCAGGCTGTCGGGCAGCGAGGGGCGAAAGCCCATCCAGGTGCGGTCGGGCGCGCCGAGATCTGGAAATATCGCCCGCGCCCCGGCCACCAGCCGCCGGATGCGGTGCGGCGACGGCGGGGCGGTCAGGCCACCGAGCTCGACCGTGCCCGCCACCCGCAGCCGCCCGGTCATCGGGCATAGATAGAAGCCCCGTGCGGTGGCGCAGACCGGGCGGGAAAGGCGCGGCTCGACCATTTCCCATTCGGCATGATAGCCGCGCTCGGTATCGAGCGGCACCAGATCGCCCGCCTGCCGCGCCAGCGCCTTTCCGTGCGCCCCGGCCGCGATCACCACCCGCCGCGCGTGCAGATGAAACCCCGGTCCGGTCACGATCACCCCATCGACCTGACGCTCCAGCCGCTCGACCCGCCCGCGCAGAAGGCCGGCGCCGGCCGATACCGCGGCGGCGGCCAGCAGGCCCATCATGCGACCGGGATCGGCCAGATGCACCGCCTGCGGAAAGAACGCGCCCCCGCCAGCCACGGCGGGCAGGCCCGGCTCGAGGGCGGCCACCGCCTCGGCGTCAAGCAGATCGACCGCGACCCCAAGCTGCATGCGCCAGGCGATATCGGCACGCGCCGCGCGCAGCGCGCGAGCGGTTTGATAAAGGTAAAGGCAACCGCCGCGGTGCAGCAGGTCGGCCCCGCCGATTCCGGCGGCCAGCGCCTGCCAGCCGGGGGTGGCGGTGGCCAGAAGGGCTGTCAGCGCTTGTGCGTTGCGCCGCGCCGCTGCGGGCAGGCACTGGCGCGCGAACCGCATCAGCCACGGCGCCAGGGTTGGCAGGGCGGCGTGGCGGATCGCCAGCGGCGAGTTGCGATCGAACAGCAGCGCGGGCAGGTTTTGCAGCACCGCCGGCGTGCCCACCGGCAGCACCGCATAATCGGCGATGGTTCCCGCATTGCCCCAGGACGCGCCCATGCCGGGCTCGTTCGGGTCGATCAGCAAGACCTCGCGCCCCGCGCGTGCAAGCTGCAAGGCGATGGTCATCCCCACCACCCCGGCACCGATCACGGCAATTTCGGTGCGAACATGTCGTGTCATGGTCAGGCTCCGGCGCAGGCCGGGTTCAGGGCACACCCGGCCTGGCGTTCCTACATGCAGGCGTCGAACAGTGCACGCGTGTTATTGCGCGTCATCACCACCGGGTTGCCGCCACAGCTCGGGTCTTCCAGGGCCATCTCGGTCAGCTCGTCCAGCCGCGCCCGTTCCACCCCCAGCGCGGTCAGGTTGGCCGGTATCGCCAGCGCCGCCCGCAACTTCATCACCGCCGCGCGAAAGCCCTCGAACCCGCCGGCAATACCCAGATAGGCGGCCAGCCGGTTGATGCGCTCTTCGATCTCGACACGGTTGAAATCGAGCACCATCGGCATCACCACCGCGTTGGTCGTGCCGTGATGGCTGCCATAAACCGCCCCCACCGGGTGCGACAGGCTGTGAATTGCCCCGAGGCCTTTCTGGAACGCCACCGCCCCCATCGCCGCCGCCGCCATCATGTGCGCGCGCGCGTCGAGATCATTGGGGTTGGCAAAGACTTTCGGCAGGTTCTCGAACACCAGCCGCATGCCCTCGACCGCAATGCCCTGGCTCATCGGGTGGTAGAACGGGCTGCAATAGGCCTCGAGGCTGTGGGCCAGCGCGTCCATCCCGGTGCCGGCGGTGATGAAGCGCGGCATCCCCACCGTCAGCGCCGGGTCGCAGATCGTGACCGAGGGCAGCAGCTTGGGGTGGAAGATGATCTTCTTCTTGTGGGTGGCCGAGTTGGTCAGCACCCCGGCGCGCCCCACTTCCGAGCCGGTTCCGGCGGTGGTCGGCACCGCGATGATCGGGGCAATCTTGCTGGCGTCAGCGCGGGTATACCAGTCGCCGATGTCTTCCAGATCCCAGACCGCCAGGCTCTTGGGTTGATGCGCCATCAGCGCAATCATCTTGCCGAGGTCAAGCGCGGAACCCCCGCCAAAGCAGATCACCCCGTCATGTTTGCCCGCAAGGTAAACCGCAATGCCGTCGGCCATGTTGGTCTCGTTGGGGTTGGGGTCCACTTCGGAAAACACCGCATGCCCCAGCCCCGCCTTCGCCAGCACCGCCAAAGCATTGGCGGTGATCGGCAGGCTGGCCAGCGCCTTGTCGGTGACCAGCAGGGGCTTCTTGATGCCGACCGACTGGCAGTGCTCGGCCAGTTCAGCAATGCGGCCGACCCCGAACTTGATCGCGGTCGGGTAGGACCAGTTCCGGTTGGGAACGTTGTGGGTCATTTCGTCACCTTCTTCAAGTGGTAGGACTTCGGTCGCGTGACCGAATAGTAGCCCAGAATCGACAGGCTGCCACCGCGCCCGGTGTCCTTGCAACCGGTCCAGCACAGCGCCGGGTCCAGGTAGTCGCAGCGGTTCATGAACACCGTGCCGGTCTCGACCCGCGCCCCGATGGCGGCGGCGGCGGCGGCATCATTTGTCCAAATCGAACATGTCAGCCCGTAGGGGCTGTCATTCATAAGAGAAACAGCTTCTTCGTCGCTGGAAACTTTCATTATTCCAACAACCGGGCCGAAACTCTCCTCCATCATCACCCGCATCTTGTGATTGACGTTCACCAGGATCTGCGGCGCAAGGTAAGCGCCGCCGTCATCCTCGGGGAACAGCTTGGGGTCGATCAAGGCGCGGGCCCCGGCGGCAATCGCTTCGGCTGTTTGGGCGCGCACCACGGCGGCGAAGCGCTTGTTGGCCATCGGGCCAAGGGTCGAGGCGGCGTCGAACGGGTTGCCGAGTTTCAGCTTCTTGACCCAGGCCACCGCTTTCTCGACAAAGGCGTCGTAGAGGCTGGCGTGGACGTAAATCCGCTCGATCCCGCAGCAGCACTGACCGGCGTTGTAGATTGCGCCGTCCATCAGGCCGTCCACCGCGGCGTCGAGATCGGCGTCGGCGCGCACGTAGCCCGGATCCTTGCCCCCAAGCTCCAGCCCGATGCCGGTAAAGGTGCCCGCCGCCGCGCGCTCGATGGTCTTGCCGCCGCCGACCGAGCCGGTGAAGTTGATGAAGTTGAAGGCGCGGTTGGCGATCAGGTGCTCGGTGGTGGCGTGATCCAGCACCACGTTCTGGAACACATCCGCCGGAATGCCCGCCGCATGAAACGCCTCGGCCAGCCGCTCGCCGACCAGGAGGGTCTGGCTCGCGTGCTTGAGCATCACCGCGTTACCCGCGATCAGCGCCGGGGCCAAGGTGTTGATCGCGGTGAGATAGGGGTAGTTCCACGGCGCCACGATGAACACCACCCCCACTGGCTCGCGCGCGAGTCGGCGCTCAAACCGGTCGGAGGCCTCGACCACGATCGGGGCAAGTGCGCTGGCGGCGATCTCGGCCATGTAGGCGGTGCGGTCGTTTACGCCGCCGAATTCGCCACCGTAGCGCACCGGGCGACCCATCTGCCACGCCAGCTCGGTGACCAGCACCTCTTTCATCTCGTTGAGCTTTGCCACCCCGGCCTTGACCAGCGCCACGCGCTCGGCCAGCGGCCGCGCCGCCCAGGCCTTCTGCGCCAGACGTGCGCGCGCGGCGGCGGCAGTGGCGGCGGCGGTCGAGAGCGGCATCCGCTCGGCATAAACCGAGCCGTCCACCGGGGTTATCAGTTGGATAGGTTTTGTCATTCTGTCCTCACTTCGCCCTGCGGGTCATGCCCGTTCCAGCAGGCGGCTGATTTCAAAGTCGGTCACCACCCGGTCGTGCTCGCGCATCTCCCACCGGGCGGCGTGGTGGTAATGCTCGATCACGTCGTCACCGAAGGCGGCGCGCAGCATGGCCGATCCGTTCAGCAGGTCGGCGGCATCGCGCAGGGTGTGGGGAATTTCGCGGATCCCCGCGGTGTGATACATGTCGCCGATCATTTCCGGCTCGAGCGTCATCTTGCGGTCGATCCCGTCCAGCCCGGCGGCCAGCAGCGCCGCCATGGCGAGATAGGGGTTCATGTCCGAGCCGCCGATCCGGCATTCGACCCGCACCGCCTTGGTGCCGTCACCGCAGACCCGGAACCCCGCGGTGCGGTTGTCGCGCGACCAGACCGCCTTGGTGGGGGCGAACATACCGACGCAAAAGCGCTTGTAGCTGTTGATGTAAGGCGCCAGAAACACCGTGATCTCAGCGGCATGGGCCAGTTGCCCGGCCATGAACTGTTTCATCAGCCCCGACATGCCGTGCGGATCGGACTCGTCGCGAAACGCCGGCTTGCCGTCCAGCGTCCACAGCGACTGGTGCACGTGGCTGGCCGAGCCCGCCTTGCGGTGGTCGTATTTCGCCATGAAGGTGGCCGAGCGGCCCTTGGACCAGGCGATCTCCTTGACCGCGTGTTTGGCGATCGAATGGGTGTCGGCCATGTCGAGCGCGTCGGAGTAGAGCACGTTCAGCTCTTCTTGCCCGGCATCGGCCTCGCCCTTGGTGCACTCGACCCTTATCCCCGCGCCATGCAGCCCGTTGCGCACCGCGCGCATCACATCGTCTTCCTTGGTGGTCTGGAAGATGTGATAGTCCTCGTTATAGGACCCGATCGCGCGCAGCCCGCCGAAGCCGTTGTCGCGGATGGATTCATAGCTGTTCTCGAACAGATAGAACTCAAGCTCGGTGGCCATGAAAGGGGCAAGGCCCATGGCGCGGGCGCGGGCGATCTGGCGCTTGAGCATGGCGCGCGGCGAGTGCGCTATCTCGGCGTGGGTGTGGTGGTCGAGCAGGTCGCACAGCACCAGCGCGGTGCCCGGCAGCCACGGCACAAGGCGCAGCGTCGCCATGTCAGGCTTCATCGCGTAGTCGCCATAACCCGCCGCCCAGGAGGTGGCCTTGTAGCCCTGCACCGTGGTCATTTCCATGTCGGTGGCCAGCACATAGTTGCAGCAGTGAGTTTCCTCGCCCGCGCCATCGACGAAGAACTGGGCGTGAAAGCGTTTGCCCATCAGGCGGCCCTGCATGTCGATCGCCGCCACCAGCACGGTGTCGATCGTGCCGTCGGCCACGGCCTTCTTCAAGGCGTCCAGTGTCAGGTTTCCAGGCATGTCGTATCTCATTTCATCATAGGATAAGTGCCCGCCGCAGCGGGCCGGGGAAGGGCGGTTGCCGCCCGGGAATGCGTCACAGACGCGCGGCGGCTCGTCCGATGGCACCGCCGAACTCGGGCTTGCGGGTTGCAAACGGGGTGCGGCGGGCGATGGAGGCCGGCATTCCTGGCAGGCAAGGTAGTCGCATGTTGTCTTTCCCGAAATCCTGGGGTGCGGGGGGCAGCACGAGCCGCCCCCCTCGTGGTTCAGAAGCGGTAGGGCACACCGGCCTTGACCATGGTCTCGTTGTAGCTCTTGATGATCGACACCACCTTGGCCTTGGTCTCGGATTCGGCCGCGACTTCGTCCCAGAACTTGGCAGCTTCGGCCTCGACGGTGGCCCATTCGTCATCCGGGATGGTGGTCAGCTTGAGCTTGCTCTCGTTGACGCGCAACCATGCCTCGCCCGCCCAGTACCAGTGCTGGCGATAGTAGTGCGACTGCGCGAAGCACACTTTCACCAGCTCTTGCAGGCGCGGCGTCAGCTCATTCCAGCGGTCCATGTTGGCGAAGAAGTGGCCGATCCAGGCCCCCGAGATGTTGTTGGTGAGGAAGTAGTCCGTCACGTTGGCCCAGCCCACCGTGTAGTCCTCGGTGATGCCCGACCACGCCAGCCCGTCAAGCTCGCCGGTTTGCAGCGCCACTTCCACGTCTTCCCACGGCAGCGTCACCGGCACCACGCCGAAGCGGGTCAGGAAGCGGCCCGCGGTCGGGAAGGTGAAGATGCGCAGCCCTTGCAGGTCGGCCAGGGTGTTGATCGGCTTCTTGGTGGCAAAGTTGGCCGGATCCCACGACCCCGCCGAGATGTGCTGGATGCCGACCTTGGCGTATTCTTCCTTCCAGATTGCATCCAACCCGTATTTGTAGAACAGCGCCGGCACGTCGAGCGAGTAGCGCAGCGCCAGCGGGAAGTAACCGCCGAACACCGTGACTTCGGTCGGGCTGGCCATCGAGTCGTCGTCCGATTGAACCGCGTCGATGGTGCCCGACTGCATCGCCTGAAAAAGCTCGCCGGTCGGCACCAACTGGTCCGAGAAGTAAAGCTCGATGTTCATCTCGCCTTCGGCGATCTGGTTGAAGCTGTCGATCGCCGGTTTGATCACGTGTTCGCCAAGCGCGGGGCCGGCATAGGTTTGCAGCCGCCACTTGATCGGCGCCTGCGCCAGCACCGCGGGTGCGGCCAGGGTGGCGGCACCGGCGGCCAGCGCGCCGGTGGTGAGGAACTTGCGTCTTGTGGTCATTGTAGCCTCCGTCAGGTTGGGGTTTGCGGGGGCGGTTGGGTCCGCCCCTCCTGGTCATTTGCTGTAGATGTGCTGCGGCAGCCAAAGCGCGATCTGCGGGAAGATGATCACGATTGCCAGGGCAAGGATCATCACCAGCACGAACGGGACGATCGAGCGGTAGATGTCGATGATGGTGATCTCGGGCGGGGCCATGGCACGCATGAGAAAGAGATTATACCCGAAAGGCGGAGTCATGTAGGCGATCTGGCAGGTGATGGTGTAAAGCACGCCATACCAGATCAGATCGAAGCCCAGCTGGCCCACCAGCGGCACGTAGAGCGGCGCCACGATCACCAGCATCGCGGTATCATCGAGAAAGGTTCCCATGATGATGTAGCTGAGCTGCATCATGATCAGAATCTGCCACGGCCCCATCGCCAGCTTGTCAACGAACAGCCCCTCGATCGCCTTCACCGCGCCGAGTCCGTCGAACACCGCCCCGAACGACAGCGCCGCGAGGATGATCCACATGAACATGCACGAGATGGCAAGCGTGAGCCGGGTCGAAGTCTCGAACACCGCCCAGGTGAAGCGCCGCTTCCAGACCGCCGCCGCCACCGTCGTGATCGCGCCGATCACCGAGCTTTCCACCAGGCTGGTGTAACCCTTGACGAATGGCAGCATCATCACGGCAAAGATCACCAGCGGCAGCGCCCCCGCCCACAGCAGGCGGATCTTCTCGGCGCGCGGAATCGACGCGCGTTCCTCGGGACTCAGCACCGGGCCGATCTCGGGGCTAATCTTGCAGCGGATCCAGATATAGATCGCGAACATCGCCGCCATCATCAGGCCCGGGAAGATGCCTGCCAGCCACAACTGCCCGACCGGCTGGCGCGCGATCAGCGCATAAAGCACCAGTACCACCGACGGCGGGATCAGGATGCCAAGCGACGAGCCCGCCTGAATCACCCCGGTGATCATCACCTTGCTGTAGTTGCGCCGCAGCAGTTCCGGCAACGCGATGGTCGAGCCGATCGCCATCCCCGCCACCGACAGCCCGTTCATCGCCGAAATCAGCACCATCAACATGATGGTGCCGATAGCCAGCCCGCCCGGCACCGGCCCGAACCAGACGTGGAACATCCGGTAGAGGTCGTCCGCGAGGCGCGACTCGCTCATCACATAGCCCATGAACACGAACATCGGCAGGGTCAGCAGCGGATACCATTTCATCAGCTTCATTGCTGCCGAAAAACCCATGGACTCGCCGCCGACGCCCCAGAGCCCCAGCGCCGCCACCACCGAAACGAAACCGATCACCCCGAACACCCGCTGGCCGGTGGCCATCAGCAGCAGCATGGACGAGAACATCAGCAGGGCAACCAGGTCGTGCGACATCAGATGGTCTCCCCGCGAATGGCCGCGATGTCGCGGAAAAAGGCCGAAACGGATTGCAGGATCATCAGCGCGAAGCCCACCACCATAACCAGCTTGATCGGCCACAGGTAGGGCCGCCAGGCGGTCGGGCTGCGCTCGTAATAGGTGATGGAGTAGGTGGTGCTGTCGATCGCTCCCCACAGCATCACGCAAAGATAGAAGATCAGCGCGAAAATGGTGAAGGCATCCCACCACGCGCGGCGCCGATTGCTCAGGCTGGCGTAGATCAGGTCCATCCGCACATGGTGGCCGAGCTGCATCGCGTAGGGCCCGCCCAGGATATAGTAGGCCACCATGAAGAATTGCGCCATCTCGAGCGTCCACAGCGCCGGCTGCCCTGCCGCCTTGCTGATCGAGGACCACAGCAAGATCCCCATCAGCACGAACAGCAGATACATCGCAAACCGGCCGATGCCGTAATTCATGCGGTCAACGACACGAACGAAGGAGGCGATAATCGGGGACATTGGGGTCTATCCTGCCTTGGCGGTGGGGGCGCCAGCCGCCCCGGTGTCAAAGGTTGCCAGCGCTTGCATCAGCACCGGCGCAAGACGCTCGGCCATTGCGGCCTGGAGCGCCGGGGTGGCAATCAGATCGTTGCGAATTTCCAGCATGACATTGGCCAGTCCGTAGGGCGTGGCCTGAAGGCGCAGGGTGTGGGTCACATCGTCGGCCGCCGAATAGGGCGAATTCAGCTCGGCCCGCAGGCTGGTTCGGGCCAGAGCCGCCGCAAGAACGGCGTGCGCCAGCGTGGGATCGGCGTCGTGGATCACCCCGAACTCGACCGCGCGGCTCTGGCCCAGGTAGATCGGCGTGAACGAGTGGATCGTCACCATCACCGGCGCCAGTCCGAGCGCGATGCGCCGCGCCAGCACCGCCTGCAGCGCGGCATGGAACGGCACATAGATCGCCGCCGTGCGCGCCGCCCGCGCTGCCGGGCCAATGGCAATGTTGCCGGGAATGTCATGCACCTCGGAGCGGGCCGCCATCGCGCCGGCTTGATCGGGCGCGCGGTTGCAATCGTAGATCAGACGGCTGACCGGGGCATGCACGAGGCAGGAATCGAGTCGTTGCGCCAGGCCTTGTGCCACCCCCAGCGCCCCCGGATCCCAGGCAATGTGGGCGCGCTGCTGCGCCGGGGTCAGGCCCAGATTGCCCCAGGGCGCGGGAAAGGCGTTCGACGCATGTTCGCACACCAGCACGATCCGCCCGGCGGCATCCGGGCGCTCGACTTGCGCCGGAAAGCAGGTAAGCGGAGCATTGCCATGGGCGGTCATTGCGGCGAGTCACCCCCTGTTGCTGCTCCAGCGTCCACCGTCAGAGCGGTTTTTGTCAAGAACTATTCTTTCACCAAGTTTATGTTACAATGTTTTCGGAATCGGTGCACTATCGCGCATGCAGCGCGCTCATCCGCCCTGTCGGGTGTCTTCGCCGACCATCGATGACCGCCCGCAAGGGCGGATGTGCGCCGCGCTGGGCAGCACGCGCCGGAGGCGACATGAAAAAGGCAATCACCGTCGAGGATCAGATGCGCCTGGCGTTGCCCACCCTGACCCGGGCCGAGCGTCAACTGGCCACCCATATCCTGCGCTCATATCCGGTGGCGGCACTGGGTTCGATCACGGCGCTGGCCAAGGCGAGCGAAGTGTCCACCCCGACCGTGGTACGGCTGGTGCAGAAGCTGGGGTTCAAGGGCTATCCCGACTTCCAGTCGTTGCTGCGCGGCGAGGTCGAGGCGATGCTGATCTCGCCGCTGGCCAAGCACGCCCGCTGGGCCGGCGGGGTGCCTGACACCCACGTCCTCAACCGCTTCGCCGACGCCGTGGTGGCCAACCTGCAAGCCACCCTGAGCCAGATCGACCACGCCGATTTCGATGCCGCCTGCGCTTTGCTGGCCGACCGCGACCGCCGCCTGTTCGCCATGGGCGGGCGCATCACGCACGCCATGGCGGATTACTTCGTGACGCTGATGAAGGTGGTGCGCCCCGAGGTCACGCTGCTGTCGGACATGTCCAGCACCTGGCCGCCGGCGCTCATCGACATGGCGCGCGGCGATGTGCTGCTGGTGTTCGACATCCGGCGCTACGAGAACTCGGTGCTGCAACTGGTGGAACTGGCGGTCGAGCAGGGGGCCGAGGTGATCGTGATCACCGATCGCTGGATTTCGCCCGCCGCCAGCCATGCCCGTCACACCCTGTCGTGCCATATCGAGGCCCCCTCGGCCTGGGATTCGACGGTGTCGATTCTGGTGCTGGTGGAAACCATGCTGGCGGCGGTGCAAAGCCTGACATGGCCTGAAACCGAAGGCCGCCTCAAACGCCTCGAAGACCTTTACGCCCGCTCGCGCTTCTTTCGCAGGCCGCGCTGATTAGCGCCATAGCCAGGCGTGACCGGCCAGCCAACCTTGCGCCTTGGCCAGTGCCCGGTTGCGCCAGCCGGGGGCGGGCACGGTGCCTTGCGCCAGCCGCTCGACCACCACCTCGGGCGGGCAGGGGCGGCGGCTGACCGGATCGAAATAGCGCGGATAGGCGATCAGCGCGCCGTGGGCCAGCGCCAGCAAATCGGGGCGCGGCAGCGGCGAGCGATCGGCGGCGGCGCGCCGACGGCGGTCGGGCACCGGGCCAAGGTCGCGCGTCAGGCCCCAGCCGGCGTAGAACGGCACCCCGAGGCAGGTGACACTCTTGCCGCGCAGCAGTGCCTCGAAGCCCAGCAGCGAGGTCATGGTCCAGACTTCGGCACAGGCGGCGATCAGGGCGATCGGGCTCGCATGGCGCGCCACCGCATCGGCCAGATCCGCAAGGTCGGCGTCGGTGACCCGGCCGGGGCGCAGCCCGGCCTCGACATCGGGGTGGGACTTGTAGATCAGCACCGCGTCGGGGTTGGCGGCGCGGGCGGCCTGCAACAGGCCGAGATTGCTGCGCACCGCCCCCGCGCCCAGCCGGATCGAGGCGTCATCCTCGACCTGACCGGGGATCAGGATGCGGTGACCCGGGGGCAGATCGGGCAGCGGGGTGGTGGCAAGGTTGTATTTCGACAGGCCTGCCGCGATCAGGCTTGCCACCAGCCGCCCGGCCCGCGCGGCCCCATCTGGCGGCAGCGGGGTGGCGATCAGCCGCTCAAGCCGACTTTCGCGGCCGGGGTCGTAATAGATGCCCAGATCGTCGGCCACCAGCGACAGGGGCGGGATCAGATCAGCCCCCAGCCCGGTCGAGCGCAAAAATCCGTCCTCGACCCGGCGGATCACCGGCGGCGCGGCCAGGCCAGGCGGCTCGGCCCCGGCCCAGACCAGAACCCCTCGCCCCTCGGCTCGCGCCAGCGCCAGCGCGCGAGTCGGGTTGTTGCTGAAGCGCAGCGATTTTTCGCGCCCGAACACCGCCTGCAACCGCCCGCGTTTCCAGAGCCGCATCCCGAGGGCGACGTGGCCGTGGCGGTCCTCGCGAAAGGCGCGCACTTCGGCCTCGAGTTGATCCACCACCGCTTCAAGGCTGCACAGCCGGTCGCGGCAGGGATCATACCAGGTGGGGGCAAGAATCATTGCTGCGGCGAAAAGCTGGTGGCGCGTCAAGGTGCGGTGGCGGCGCGCCAGCGGCTGATCGTCATGTGACAACCCCCATCCGGCATAGAACGGCTGGCCGAAAACCCGCGGGCGGTGGCCGGCCAGAATGGCCTCGAACCCGAGTTGCGATGACACGGTATAGACCGCCACCGCGCCCTCCAGCAGCGCCCACGGCGAGACCGCAGCGCTCAGCACACTGACCCGGGCCGAGCAGTCGGCAGCGCCATAATGGCCAGGCCGCAGCCCCAGCGCGGTTTCGGGATGGGTCTTGATAATCACCCGCGCGCCCGGATTTTCGGCAAGTGCGGTCGCCAACATGGTGCGGAATGTGCTTGCGCTGGCACCCGAATGGCGGATCGAGGCATCCTCGAGGGTCTGATCGACCACCACCACATAACCCGGCGGCGGCGGCTTGAGCGTGGGATCGTGAATGTTGTATTTTGACAAGTCCAGCGCCTTGATCCGGGCGATTCCGTCGCGTGCGCGCTGCAAAAATTTCGAATTGTCTAATGGGTGATGGGCCAGCAAGCGCTCCAGCGCGGACGGCGCGGCGCTGTCGAAGTGCACGCCATCGGGGTCGATCAGCAGGCCGAGCGGCGGCGCACCGGTCCGGCCCGGACGCACCGAGCGCAGAAAGGCATCCTCGATCCGCACCAGCGGCACAGCGCGCCGCGCGGCCACCGCCTCGCCGCGGGCGGCGGTGGGACTGCGCCCCCAGACCACCACCCCATCGCGCGGCCCAGGCAGGCCAAGGCGCAGCTCATGCCCGGCAAGCTGCAGGATACGCCGCAGCCGGGGCTGGAGCAGAAAGCCCGCGTTGTAGCAGAACAACCGCCGGGGGCTGTCCCCGGCGGTGATCGGCTCGTCGTCGGGCGCGGTCACGCGCGCCTCAAAGGCCGGTGGCTGAGGTGACGGTTCGGGCCGCACCGGCGGTGCCGGTGATCGCGCCAAGGGTCTTTTGCCACTGCACGAACGGCGCTTCGGTGACATAGACGGTGTCGCCGTCGCGGATCAGGAAATCGCGGGCCTCGAACATGCCGGTGGGCTGGGTCAGATCCAGCACATAGACAAAGCGCTGGTCGCCGGTCAGATCGTTGCGCCCCAGCACCAGATTGGCGATTTCGGCGGGCTCGTTGCGAAACACGAAGACGCCGGTCGGATCCGCAAGCGAGGTGCTCAGGCCGCCAACCTGCGCGATGGCCTCGATCGCCGACAGGGTCTGGGTCTGGAACGGCACCCGGTTCTGCGCCCCGGTGGCCCCCAACGCCACGAACGCGCGCTGGTCCTGCTCGATCACGATCTGATCGCCGCCGCGCAGAGCAATATCGAGGCCGGGGTTCTGGTAGAGGTCGAGCAGCCAGACCTTGCCGGTCTGGCCCGCGCGGGTGACCCGCACGATCGCCACGGCAGGCTCGATCGAAACTCCGCCGGCCTTGGCCAGCATCGCCGAAAGGGTGCGGGTCGGGCGCTCGATCGGGTAAACCCCCTGGGCCGTGACCTTGCCGGAAATGGTCACGGTCGTGCCGTCGCCCGCCACACGCTGCACCGTCACCTGCGGGTCCGGAGTCTGGGGGTCGAGTTTGCGGGTGACCGCCCGGCGCAACCCGTCGGGGGTCTGGCCGGCAGCACGGATCTTGCCGGCATAGGGCACGAAGATGTTGCCCTGACCATCGACCTGCACCTGATCCAGCACCGATACGCGCTGGCCGGTATTGCCCAGCAGCGGGTCGGCGGTGACGTTCTCGAACACCGTCAGCGCCAGCACGTCACCCGGTGCAATCATGTCCGATCCCACCACGCCGGCGTTGCGGAAGTTGGCCCCAAAGCCGAACGCCGGGGTGATCGCGGTGGCGCGGGTGACTTGCGCGTTGACCGTCACCACGAAAGCGTCGCCCTGTTTCAGCACCGAACCGGCAAAAATTTCCTGTTTGTTGGGGCCCGAGCGCGGCAGGCCGCAGCCGACAAGCACGGCAACAACCACGAACAGGGCCAGCGATCTGGCCCTCAAGGACGCCGAAATTTTCACTGCCCGGGCTCCTTTATGGAATTCTGCCTCAAGTTTTTCCACCAAGTTACAGAAAGCCCACAAGAAATGCCAGCATTGCGTGACCCGATCAGTTGACGATGCGCAACTGTTGCCGTGGTGCCGCTGTGCCCGAGGTCAGGGCGTCGTAGGGGTCTTCGGCCGCCAGCATCATGTCAACCACCTGGCGCAACAGGGCGCGGCGGCCGCGGGCCGAGTAGAAACCGCCCGGCACCTGCGAGGTTTCGAGCAGGTAGTGGCGAAAGGCGCGGTAGGCGCGGCTGTCGGGGCGCGTCGGCTGGGCAAAGAAATCCGGCAGGCTCTGGCCCGAGACGAACTCGGGCTTGGCATAGACCGCCGCACCAAAGGTTTTCAGGGGCAAGCCGCGCCACAGCACCTGCTGACCGGCGGTGGAATTGACCGTGACCGCCGAGCGCGCGTGGTTCAAAAGCTGTGCCAGCTTGCCGCCGCGCACGAAATGCACCCGCCCGGTCAGGCCGTGGGCGCTTGCGAGGCGGGCGATTTCGTGCGCTACCGGCACCCGGCCATCTTCGAGCGGGTGGGCCTTGAACACCAGATGGTGGTGGGCGCAGGCACCCGTGGCGAACCCCTCGATCACCAGCGCCAGAAATTCCGTCATCGTCGAAAACGGGCTGTGCATGCGGAAACTGGCGTCATGCTCGAGTTGCAACAGCACCAGATGGTAGGGAAAGCCGCCGTATCTGATCTGCATCGTGGCCGCCACCCGCCCCGCGCCGTGCCACGGCAGCAGCAAGAGGCGCTTGACGTAAAGCGCGAATTCCTGCCCGACCGACAGCGCGCGGTGGGGCTGATAGGCGCGATACTGCCGCGCCCCGGTCAGAACGCGCCAGTGATAGAGCGCGCCATAGAAGATGTGCTCGCGCATGTCGCCCCAGCGCGCCGGGGCGTCGGGCAGGTCCATGTCGCTGTGGGCAAGGGCGGCCTGCATCTCGGGCACCGACATCTGCATCAGGCGCGAGTTGCCGTTGGCGCCGCCGCGCTCATAGGTCACCCAGTGCGGCCGCAGATAGCCTTCCTCGAACACATGGACGGTGATCCCGGCGGTCCTGGCGATGGCAACGGCGGTGGCGTGAAGCGGGCGGGTATCGCCGTAAAGCACGATGTCGGTGATGGCATGGGTCTTGATCAGGCGGGCGAAGGTGTCGGGCCATTGGTCGCTGGTGCCCTTGAACGGCAGGTAGCTGGCGCTGTCGGGCCAGAACGCGCGATCGCCGCCGTTGAAGCCAACCCGCCAGACCGCCGCCCCGGCGGTGGCCAGCATCCGGCCAAGGCGATAAAAGAACGGACCATGTGGCCCTTGCAAGAACAGGAAGCTTCGCCGTTCGCCCAAAATTTGCATCAGTCCGGTTGCCGTTGCGGTTGCCGTGACCCGGTCGCCCGAGCCAGCATAGGGCGAAAGGGTGACCTTCCGCCAGCCCCAACCGGCGGCCGGGGTCGGCATCGGCGCCTGCCGGTCGCCCGCGATGGCGTGGGCTTGCGCGGGGACGCCTGCGGCGTTACCGATCAATGCAAGCAAACGGAGGCCTCGCATGTTCACCGGCATCATTACCGATATCGGCGTGGTTCTGGCGCTCGAGCAGCGCGGCGACCTGCGCGCGCGCATCGCCACCGGCTACGACGTGGCCGCGATCGACATCGGGGCCTCGATCGCCTGCGATGGCGTCTGCCTGACGGTCGTCGCGCTTGGGGCGGCCGCACCGGGCTGGTTCGAGGTCGAGATTTCGGCGGAAACGGTGGCGCGCACCAACCTTGCGGGCTGGCGGGCGGGCAGCCGGATCAATCTCGAGCGCGCGCTGCGGGTGGGCGACGAGCTGGGCGGGCATATCGTCTCGGGTCATGTCGATGGGGTGGCGCAGGTGCTGACGCTGCATCCCGAGGGCGACAGCCTGCGGCTGCGTTTTCGCGCCCCCGAGGGGCTGGCGCGGTTTATCGCACCCAAGGGGTCGGTGGCGCTGAACGGCACCTCGCTCACGGTGAACGAGGTCGAGGGGGCCGAGTTCGGCGTCAACCTGATCCCGCATACCAGGCAGGTGACGACCTGGGGCGCGGTGGCTGCGGGCCACCGTGTCAACCTCGAAGTCGATACCATGGCGCGCTATGTCGCCCGGCTTCACGACTGCGGCTGACGCCGCCGATCGGTAGCGCTGGTCTTTGACCTCGGGGCGCGGTAAGGGCTGCGCAAAGACCTGTGGAGACAGCAATGACCGGCACCCGAACCGATTTTTCCGATGCAATCTTTGCGATCGAGGACATCATCGCCGATGCCCGCGCCGGGCGGATGTTCATCCTGGTCGATCACGAAGACCGCGAGAACGAGGGCGATCTGGTAATCCCTGCGCAGATGTGCACCCCGCAGGCGGTCAACTTCATGGCGATGCACGGGCGCGGGCTGATCTGCCTGGCGCTGAGCGGCGAACGCGTCGATGCCCTCGGGCTGGCGCTGATGAGCCCCAAGAACTCGAGCCGCCACGAGACCGCCTTCACCACCTCGATCGAGGCGCGCGAAGGGGTGACGACCGGGATTTCGGCGGCCGACCGGGCGCTGACGGTGGCGGTTGCGATCGACCCGGCCAAAGGGGCGGCCGATATTGCGACCCCTGGGCATGTGTTTCCGCTCCGGGCGCGCGATGGCGGGGTGCTGGTGCGGGCGGGGCATACCGAGGCTTCGGTCGATCTGGCGCGGCTGGCTGGGCTGAACCCGGCGGCGGTGATCTGCGAGATCATGAAGGACGATGGCACCATGGCACGGCTGCCCGATCTGGTGGCCTTTGCCCAGACCCACGCGCTGAAGATCGGCACGATTTCCGACCTGATCGCCTACCGGCGTCGGCACGACAATCTGGTGGTCGAGTCGGCGGTCAAGCGGGTGGTCTCGATCCATGGCGGCGACTGGCTGATGCGGGTGTTTGCCGACCAGATCCAGGGCGTCGAGCATGTCGTGCTGATCAAGGGCGATATTGCCAGCGCCGAGTCGGTGCTGGTCAGGATGCACGCGCTGAACCTGCTTGAGGATGTGCTGGGCATCAACGAGGGCTCCGAGGGCGATCTGCACGGCGCGATGCGGCTGATTGCCGCCAAGGGGCGGGGCGTGGTGGTGCTGCTGCGCGACCCCAAGGCGCGGCTGGCGATGGCGGGCGAGGTGTCGCCCCAGACCTTGCGGCAATACGGGGTGGGGGCGCAGATCCTGTCGGCCCTCGGGCTGTCGCAGATCACCCTGGTGACCAATTCCAAGGCGCCCAAGGTGGTGGGGCTCGAGGCTTACGGGCTGACCATCACCGGCACCCATCCGATTTCCGAGGGTTGAGCGATGGCATTGAACGAGATGAACCACACTTTGCCGCCGCCGGTCTTCACCCGGCCGGTCAAGCTGCTGATCGTGGTGGCACCCTACTACAAGGATGTCACCGACGCGCTGGTGGCCGGGGCGCGCTCGCGTCTGGCGGCCTGCGGCGCCGAGGTCGAGCTGATCGAGGTGCCGGGCGCGCTCGAGGTGCCAAGCGCCATCGCGATGGCCGAGACCCAGGCCAATTACGATGGCTACGTGGCGCTGGGCTGTGTGATCCGCGGCGAGACCAGCCATTACGACACGGTCTGCCATGACAGCAGTCATGGCCTGATGCTGCTGGGGTTGCAGGGGGCTTGTGTCGGCAACGGCATCCTGACGGTCGAGAACCGGGCTCAGGCGGTGGTGCGGGCCGATCCGGCGGGGCAGGACAAGGGCGGTTGGGCGGCCAATGCGGCGCTGCACCTGATCGCCCTGTCGCGCCGCTGGGCCGACGCGCGCAAGGGCATCGGCTTTCGCGCCCCCGAAGGGGCATCGCGCGCATGAAGCGGCCGGACAAGAAGCAGATGCGCGCGGCGGCGCGGCTTTACGCCGTGCAGGCGCTGTTCCAGATGGAAGTCAGCGGCCAGACCGTCGAGGCGGTGCAGGCCGAGTTCGAGACCCACCGCTTCGGCGCGATCTATGACGAGGCCGAGATGGCCGAGGGCGATGTTGGCCATTTTCGAGCCCTGCTCGGGCATGCGGTCAACTGGCAGGCCAGGATCGACCAGTTGACCGACCGCGCCCTGGTGGCAAAATGGCCGATCGACCGGATCGACCCGGTGCTTCGCGCGCTGTTTCGCGCCGCAGGGGCCGAGATGTTGGAAATGCCGACCCCGCCCAAGGTGGTGATCACCGAATTCGTCGATGTCGCCAAGGCGTTCTTTCCCGTGGGCAAGGAAGCGAAGTTCGTGAACGCGGTGCTGGACCATATGGCCCACGAGGCCCGGCCCGAGGCGTTCTGATACCAACGGCCCAAAACATCGACCTCTCGCGGGGCGTCCCCGCTGGTTCGCGTGCGGGCCGGCATGCGCCCGCGCACCCCACCGCGGGCGCATGACGGCAAAGGGATAGAGTCTTCTTCACGGGCCCTTGGCATGACGCAGGATTTACCCAGCACCCGCCGCAAGGCACTGGCTTTTTGCGCCGATCAGGCTAAGCTTGGGGCAAAGGAGACAACTGATGCCCAGGCTCATTCGTCTTTATCTCATCAATGTCGCCATCGGCTTCGTGCTGGCACTGGCATTCGTGGCGTTGCTGCTGTGGGCCGATGTCGCTCATCTTCGCCACCTCGTGCTGGAGACCAGCATGGGCTGGCTGGCCGCCGCGATGATGGTGGTCGCCAACGGCATGGTGTTTTCCGGGGTGCAGTTCGGCATCGCGGTGATGCTGATGGCCGAAGATGACGCCGGCCCCAAGGGCGGCAAGCGTCAGCGCGTTGCGCTGGACAAGCCGTTGCATGTCGCGGTGGCGGCCGGGCGAAAAAGTGGCGGGAACCGCGGCAGCCGTGGAGACGTGAATTTCCCGAGAGCCTGAGTGTTCAGGTTGGTCGCCAGATACGAAGACCGGGATCCTCGCAGAGCCAGCTCCCTCGGAGATGCTTATCGGCCACTGGAAAAGGGTCTCGCACGAGAGGGGCAGAACCCGCCATCGCTGAGGGTAGGGGGCGGCGCCGGGTTATGCAAGTGCGATCATTGCTTGCCGGTCGGGCGCGATCGGCAAGCCGCGATCAGCACCGCCAAACGCGGCAATGGCGTTCAACCGCGCTGATACCATGACGCCGGGGGCGGTCGTGAAAGATCGCGATGCGGCGACGCTTGTTGGATGGGGGCCTGCCGGATCGGGCCGGATTGCTCGGCGGGCGGGGCGACGGTTCGATTGACGCTTCAGCGTCCGGCAACATCAAGCCAGGTGGTGCGGGATTTGGCAAACAAGGCCAGCACCTCGAGCGCCGCCGCAACCGCCAGCGCCCAGTGCCAGCCGCACGCCAGCGCCGCCCCGCCCAGCCCATGCAGACCCAGCTTGACCAGGTAAAGCGCCATCACCGCCGCGAACACCGAGGCCTGTTCACGCCGGATGACGGTCTTCAGGCTGAACCGCAGGGCGGGCCGCACCCAGGCGCTGAAACGGGGGACGAAGGCCGGAGTCCGATCGGCCCAGTCGCAGTAGGGCTGGCCGAAACTTTCCACCAGAAAGCTTTCCTCGGCGGCGATGATGCGCTCGTAATAGGGCAACAGCACCAGTGCCACCACCAGCGCCAGCATCACGCTCTGAGTGAACAGCACCACCCCCACATACATCAGGCAGTTGCCGAGATAGAGCGGGTTGCGCAGCAGCGAATAGGCCCCGGTGGTGTTGAGCCCGGTCGCCCTTTGCCCAAAAGTGTTGCGTCCCGAAGTGCCGTGCGGCACGAACCCCACCGTCAGGATGCGGATCAGTTCGCCGCCCGCGACCAAGGCGATGCACAGCACCTCGTATGCCAGGGCGGCAGCGGGCCCGAACGCCGCCTCGATCCGGTTGCCACCCGCCATCGCGATCACCATGAACGGAACAAAGGCCAGCAGCAGATAGCTGCGCCAGCGGAACAGCCGCGCGCCGGTGCTGCTCATGTGGTCGTGCAATAGCATTGCGGATCCTCTCGGGTGGCCTTGGCGCAGCCGTGCAATGGTTCGTGGCCGGGGTCAAGCCCTGGCGCTCCGATCCCGCGCGCCGCGCCCGGGTCTGGACAAATGTTCTCTTTTGGTTCATGCCAACAACGATGCCGATCGCTTCGCCTGTCCCGACATTTCTGCCCCAACCCGGCCAGCTTCTGGCGCGCGGGGTGTGCCGCCTGCTGCGCGATCTCGATTTCGTCACGGTCACCGAACTGGTGCCCGCACCCGACCTCAGGGTCGATGTGATGGCGCTGGGGCCGAAGGGCGAGCTTTGGGTAATCGAGTGCAAGTCGAGCCGCGCCGACTATCTGGCCGACCACAAGTGGCAGGGCTATCTCGCGTGGTGCGATCGCTTCTTCTGGGCGGTGGATGCGGATTTTCCGACCGATCTGCTGCCTCCCGACGGCGGCCTCATTCTCGCCGACCGTTTCGGGGCCGAAATCATCCGGTTCGGCCCTGAGACGCGGCTCGCCGCCCCGCGCCGCCGGGTCATGGTGCAGAAATTTGCCCGCCACGCCGCGGCCCGGCTGCAAGCGCTGCGCGATCCGGGGATCAGCGTTTGCGACCCTTAGCGACGTTGTCGCCCAAGCCGCGGGCGGCGCTCGCGGCAACGCGCAGCTCTTCGGCAATCTCGTCGGCCTCGTCGGGTTCGAAGTCGAGCGGCAGATCGACGCCCTCGCCGGCGATGTAGATGCGCACCATGCCAAGATCGGTCGGCCCGATCTGGATGTCAGCGGCGATGTCGCTTTGCTTGTCGATACCCATGGGGGCCCTCTCGGTCGTTGCGCTCTTCGCCTAAGCCGGAAAAGCCCGGCTGGCAAGCACCCGATGGGCCTTGCAATCACGACCCCGCAAGGCTAAACGGCGCCCAGTGCCGACGTAGCTCAGTTGGTTAGAGCACTAGATTGTGGATCTAGGGGTCCCCCGTTCGAGCCGGGGCGTCGGTACCACCCCCGCACCGGTTTCATTCCGACCGAAGGCCAGCACCACCCTTTGTCGCGGCCTGTTCTTGCGCCCCGGTTCCGCGACAACCACACCACACTTTTCGGCAGGCGCATTAACCAAACGGCAAGGGAATCAGTCTAGACCTTGGTTCATCCGGGCGATGTTCGCCCGGTCACGCTGCTTGCAACACGTGACCCACCCGACCCCAGCCCCGCCGGTTCACCCCGGCGGGGCATCTCGTTACCGCCCGCGGCTTTCTGATTGGCCCAAACATCCTCGCCGAAGGCGGATCCGGCCCTCAGCCGCGCAGCACCGCCCCCGGGTTCATGATTCCGGCCGGATCCAGCGCCGCCTTGATCGCCCGCATCGCCGCCAGTCTGGCGCTGTCGCCGTATTTCACCAGATCACTCACCTTCAGCCGCCCGACGCCATGCTCGGCGCTGACCGAGCCGCCCATCGCATCGACCATGTCATGCACCAGCGTCTTGATCGCCTCGCGCTGGTGCTGGTGATCGGCGGCGCGGCCCCCGCGCGCCGGGAATACGTTGTAATGCAGGTTGCCGTCGCCAAGATGGCCAAAACAGTTGATCCGCCAGTTCCCCAGGGTGGCCAGCGCCGGGCCTGCCCTGGCCAGGAATTCCGGGATCACCCCAAGCGGCAGCGCAATGTCGTGGCTCGAGATTGCGCCGATCCGGCGGTTGCCCTCGGGCAGGCTTTCGCGCAGGTGCCAGAACGCGGCGCGCTGCGCGAAGTTCTGCGCGATCACGCCGTCCTGCACCACGCCCGCCTTCGCGGCGGCAAGGTAAAGCCCTTCGAGTGCTGCCTGCGGCTCCAGCCCCTCGGGCAGACCAAGATCAAGCAGCACCGTCCACTCGGGGGACATGGCAAACGGCTGGCGCAGTTCGGGCATGGTCTCCGCCAGAAACTCGAGGCCGGTGCGGTGGATCAGCTCGAACGCCGAGATCAGCCCCCCCAGCCGCTCTTGCGCCAGCGTCAGCAGGTTGAGCGCCGCCGCCGGGTCGGGCACCACCAGCAGCGCCGCCGCAAGATGGGCGGGGCGCGGATGGAGCTTGAGACTGGCCGCCGTGATCACCCCCAGCGTGCCCTCGGACCCGATCAGAAGGTTTCTCAGGTCATAGCCGGTGTTGTCCTTGCGCAACCGCTTGAGCCCGTGCCAGATGCTGCCGTCGGGCAGCACCGCCTCAAGCCCAAGGCAAAGATCGCGGGCACTGCCGTAGCGCAGCACGTTGACCCCGCCCGCGTTGGTCGCGAGATTGCCGCCGATCCGGCACGAGCCTTGCGCCGCCAGGGTCAACGGGAACAAGCGCCCTGCCGCCTCGGCGGCGGCCTGCACCTCGGCCAGCACCGCCCCGGCCTCGACAATCAGCACATTTTCCTCGGGGTAGATCGCCCGCAGTCGCGTCATGCGTTCGAGCGAAACGATCACCGGCGCGGGGCCCTCGGGCAGCACCTGCCCCCCCACCAGCCCGGTGCCCCCCCCCAGCGGCACCACCCCCACCCGCGCATCGGCACAGGCGCGGATCACCTGCGCCACCTCATCGACCGTTCGCGGTCGCGCCACCACCGCCCCCAGCCCCTGCCAGCGCCCACGCGGCTCGGTCAGGTGGCGTGGCTCGGGCGGGCACAGGGTGCCTTCGGGCAAGAGGGCGGCGAGACCGGCAATGAAGGCCGGCGTTGCGGGGTTCAGCATTTATCTAAGTCCCTTCACGTCATGGCCAGCGGTTCGCGCCGCCGACCTTCACCCTGCGAACCCGCATCATCCAGACCTGCGGCACCGCTCATCCCTCCCTCTGGTCGCTCTTCGCGGCTCAGCGAAGAGCACGCGCCGGCGCGCGATGAGCGCCTAGCCCACGTCGGTGCGACCGCGCCGGTCACCACGCAGGTTGGCATAAAGCACATGGGTGCGCCAGCGCCCGGCGATCTGGAGATAGCTTTGCGCCACACCTTCGTATTTGAAGCCGCATTTTTCCAGCGCCCCGCGCGAGGCGGCGTTCTCGGGCAGGCAGGCGGCTTCGATCCGGCTAAGATCAAGCATGGTGAAGGCATGATGCACCGTCGCGAGAATGGCCTCGCGCATGAAACCCTGCCGGGCATGGGACTGGCCGATCCAGTAGCCCAGGGTGCCGGCCTGGGCCGGGCCGCGGCGGATGTTGTCAAGAGTGATCGCGCCCAACAGCGCGCCATCCGTGCGCCGGATCAGCAGCAGCGGCAGCGCGGTGCCGTCGGCCTGGGCGCGGGTGGCCCAGCGCACCCGGTTGGCGAAGGCGCGGCGCGTAAGGTGGTCATCGGCCCACACCGGCTCCCACGGCGTCAGAAATCCGGCGCTGGTGGCGCGCAGATCGGCCCACTGGGGATGATCGCCCGCCTCGGGCAGGCGCAGCGTCATCCGCGCGGTCTCGATATGGAGCTTGCGGTGGCGCCCGAACATCAGCCTGCCAGCCCCCGGCGCAACGCGGCCAGATCGGGTGCCCCGGCCACCGGCCCGTAAAGCGCAAGCGCCATCGGTGCCGCGACCATTGCCGCCCCAAAGCGGCGCACTTCGGCGGTGGTGACGGCGTCGATCCGGGCCACGGTCTCGTCGATGTCGGGCACCCGGCCCCAGATATCGAGCAGCCGCGCCAGCCGCTCGGCGCGCCCCGACGGGCTCTCGAGCCCCATCAGCAGCCCCGCCTTCAGTTGCGCCCGGGCGCGCGCCACTTCGGCCTCGGCAAGGTCGGTGGGGGCGCGTTTCAGCTCGGCCACGGTCAGCGCCGCAAGGTCCCCGATTTCCGCGTCCGAGGTGCCGGCATAGATCGTGATCTGGCCGGTATCGAGGTAGGCCCCGCTTTGCGCGAAGATTGAATAGCACAGCCCCCGTTCCTCGCGAATTTTCTGGAACAGGCGCGACGACATCCCGCCGCCAAGGGCGGTGGCATAGACTTGCGCCACGTAAACGTCGTCGGCGAGATAACCGGGGGCCTCGAACGACAGCGCAAAATGCACCTGCTCGAGGTCCTTGACCTCGCGCCGCTCGCCGCCGCTGAAGGTGGCGGGCTGTACGCTGCTGTTGCCGACCGGCTTGAGGTCGCCGAACAACGCGGTGGCGCGGGCGAGGATCGCGTCATGATCCACCCCGCCCGCCGCCGCCAGGATCATCCGATCCGGCCCGTAGTGCTGGGCCACGAAGAGCGCGAGATCCTCGCGGCTGAAGCCTGCCACCCGCTCGGCCGGGCCGAGGATGGTGCGACCGAAGGGCTGATCGGGGTAGGAGACCTCGTGCAGCCAGTCGAAGATGATGTCGTCGGGGGTATCGAGCGCCTGGCCGATTTCCTGCAGGATGACATTGCGCTCGACCTCGATCTCGGTTGGCGCGAACACCGGGTTCAGCACGATGTCGGCGATCACCTCGAGCGCGAGGGGGACATGGTCTTGCAGCACCCGGGCATAGAAAGCGGTCATGTCGCGGCTGGTGTAGGCGTTGATGTAGCCGCCCACATCCTCGATCGCTTCGGCAATCTGCAAGGCGCTGCGGGTGGTGGTGCCCTTGAATGCCATGTGTTCGAGAAAATGGGCGATGCCGTTCTGCTCGGGGCGCTCGTGCCGCCCGCCCGCCGTCACCCAGATGCCGACCGCCGCCGACTGGAGGCCGGGCATGCCTTCGGTGACGATGCGCAGGCCGTTGGGCAAGGTATCCAGTCTTACCGTCAAGGCGCGATCCTCTCGCGGATAAGGGCTTGCAGCGCCTTGAGGTCATTTGGTACCCGCGTCACCCGTTCGGGGCGCTGGTAGAGGTCGGCGAGATGGGCGGGCAGGGCCGGGCGCTGGCGGATCGCGGCCTGCACCGCATCGGGAAACTTGGCGGGGTGGGCGGTGGCGAGCGTGATCATCGCCGTGGTGCCAAGGTGCGCCTCGGCCACGCTCACGCCCACGGCACTGTGGGGGCAGATCACCTGCCCGGTCTGGGCATGGACGCGGGCGATGGTGGCGCGGGTCTCGCTCTCCGAGGCGCTGCCCGAGGCGAAGCTCTCGCGCAGCATCTGCAACGCGCCTTGGCTGATCGTGAAGCCGCCGCCTGTCATCTCGGCCATCAGCGCCGCCACCGCCGCGCCGTCACGGCCGTAGGCATCGAACAGCGCGCGCTCGAAGTTCGACGACACCTGGATGTCCATCGACGGGCTGATCGAGGGCGTGACGCCCGACGGGCGGTAAGTGCCGGTGCTCAGCGCCCGGTGCAAGATGTCGTTGTGGTTGGTGGCGATCACCAGCTTCTCGATCGGCAGCCCCATCTTGCGCGCGATATGGCCCGCAAAGATGTCGCCGAAATTGCCGGTCGGCACGGTGAATGACACCGCCCGGTGCGGCACACCAAGGGCTACGGCCGAGCTGAAATAGTAAACCACCTGCGCCAGCACCCGCGCCCAGTTGATCGAATTGACCCCGGCCAGCCGCACCCCGTCGCGAAAGGCAAGGTCGTTGAACATGTCCTTGACGCGGGCCTGGCAGTCGTCGAAATCGCCCGCGAGTGCCAGCGCATGGACATTGGCCTCGGGCGGGGTGGTCATCTGGCGGCGCTGGACCTCGGACACCCGGCCGTGCGGGAACAGGATGAAGACCTCGACCCCTTCGAGGCCGCGAAACGCCTCGATCGCGGCCGAACCGGTATCGCCCGAGGTCGCACCCACGATCGTGATGCGCTGGCCGGACTTGCGCAACGCCGCCTGCATCATCTGGCCGATGAGCTGCATCGCGAAATCCTTGAACGCCAGGGTCGGCCCGTGGAACAGCTCGAGCAGGAAATGGTTGGGAGCAAGCTGCACCAGCGGCGCGCGGGCGACGTGGGCGAAGCCCCGGTAGGCGCTTGCGATCTGGGCACGGAACTCGTCGTCACCGAAGGTGGCACCGACAAAGGGCCGCATCACCCGGAAGGCGATTTCCTCGTACGGCTGGCCGGTCAGCGCTTTGATCTCGCGCGCGGCCATCACCGGCACGGTGGCGGGCACGTAGAGCCCGCCGTCACGCGCCAGTCCGGTCATCAGCGCGGCACCGAAGTCGAGCGCGGGGGCCTGGCCGCGGGTCGAGATATACTGCATCACAGCCTCGTGTCGATGGGTCCGCCGCCTGATACGCCAGCGCCGGGGCCCTGTCATCCCCGCCCGACCCGGTGCTAGGCGAAAACCGACAGATTTCCGACGCCGATCGGCGGGGCAGGGCGGCGTGAAGCAGAATCCGGTTGTTCCGGCCCGCATCCGCCGCATATGAAGGGGATACACTAGCGGGTCTGCGAGCAATCGTGCAGAGCAGGATGACCCTTGCCGAGAACGGAATTCTTGCTTCGTCTTCTTGCCGGATTTGGTTTCAACCAGATCAGGCCGAGCCTGCCTGCCGCCGGCAGGCGCGGTCTGATTTTCAAGGGCTCAGTCAGGCCCACCCCCCCCCCTTGCCTTGCGGCCTTCCGGCAATGAGCCGGGCGGCCGTTCGGCGGGAAAACCGTCCACTGGACGGCTTCCCGCTCCGCCTCACCCGCAAGGCCGCGCGGCCGGTTCCGGGGCCAAAGACCATAGGCCGGGTCGGGCGTGATGTTTCAAGGTAAACCGAATAGTGCTCAAGGATAGCCCATGACCGAGACCCCGTTCCGCCCGTTCGAGACCCAGCTTGACGAGACCGCCGCTCTTGCGACTTTGCGCGCCGCAACCCAGGGCGGCGAGGATGGCGAGCTGTTCCTCGAGCGCAGGCGATCCGAGGCGCTGGTGCTCGACGACGGGCGGATCAAGAACGCGAGCTATGATGCCTCGGAAGGCTTTGGCCTGCGGGCGGTCAAGGGCGAGGTCGCGGGTTTTGCCCATTCGACCGAAATCTCGCACCCGGCCCTGACGCGTGCCGCCGACACCGCGCGGCTGGCTGTGGGCAGTGGTGGCGGCGTGCTGGCCCAGGCCCCCACCGGCACCAATGCCCGGCTCTACACCGACGCCGACCCGATGCGGGACGCGAGCTTCAAAGGCAAGATTGATCTTCTGAGCGAGATCGACGCCTACGCCCGCGCCCTTGACCGCCGGGTGATCCAGGTCTCGGCCACCATCGCGGCGGGGCTGCAGGAGGTCGAGATCCTGCGCCCCGAAGGCCAGCACCTGCGCGACGTGCGCCCGATGGCGCGGCTCAACATCTCGGTCATCGTCGAGCAAGGTGGGCGGCGCGAAAGCGGCGGCATGGGCGGCGGCGGGCGCTACGGTCTGGCCCGGCTGATGGCGCCTGCGCACTGGCAGGCGGTGGCGCGCGAGGCGCTGCGCATCGCGCTGGTGAACCTTGAGGCGGTGCCTGCCCCGGCCGGCAGCATGGACGTGGTGCTGGGCGCGGGCTGGCCCGGCATCCTGCTGCACGAGGCGGTGGGGCACGGGCTGGAGGGCGATTTCAACCGCAAGCAAACCTCGGCCTTCGCCGGGCGGATCGGGCAGCAGGTGGCGGCGCGCGGGGTGACGGTGCTCGACGACGGCACCATCCCGGACCGGCGTGGCTCGATCTCGGTCGATGACGAGGGCACCCCGTCGCAGCGCAATGTGCTGATCGAGGACGGGGTGCTAGTGGGCTACATGCAGGATCGCCAGAACGCGCGCCTGATGGGGGTGGCGGCCACCGGCAACGGCCGCCGCGAGAGCCACGCCAATATCCCGCTGCCGCGGATGACCAATACCTTCATGCTGGGCGGTAACGCCGACCCCGCTGCCATTGTGGCCAGCCTCAAGGACGGGATCTATGCGGTGGGCTTTGGCGGCGGGCAGGTCGATATCACCAACGGCAAGTTCGTGTTTGCCTGCACCGAGGCTTACCGGGTGCAGAACGGCCGGATCGGCGCGCCGGTCAAGGGCGCGACCCTGATCGGCGACGGGGCCACCGCGCTGCGCCAGATCCGCGCGATCGGCAACGACCTCGCTCTTGATCCCGGCGTCGGCAATTGCGGCAAGGCCGGGCAGTGGGTGCCGGTCGGGGTGGGCCTGCCCACGCTGCTGATTGGCGGGCTGACGGTGGGTGGCTCGGCCACCTGAGCCCCAAGCCCCCGACGGGGGGCATATCGCGCTTCGAGACCTTCAGCCGTGACCGCCCGGCTGCAAGCGGCACAGGCTTTGACAGACTTGGAATGATCCAGTATTCCTTTAGGAACGATCCAAAGCGCGATTCGGAGGGTTGTGCGATGAGTTGGGGCCTGATCGGGGCAAGCACGATTGCGGCGCAACACATGATCAGGGCCTTGCGCGCACAGCCGGGGGGCGAGGTCAGCTGGGTGGTCAGCGCCACCACGGCGCGGGCCACCGGTTTCGCCGCCGAGCACGGTATCGCCCATCCGACCACCGACCCGGACGAGATGCTGGCCGACCCGGCCGTGACGGCGGTCTATATTTCCTCGACCAACGAAAAGCACCACGCGCAGGCCCTCGCGGCGATTGCGGCGGGCAAGCATGTGCTCTGCGAAAAGCCGCTGGCGACCAGCCTCGCCGATGCGGCCGACATGGTGCGGGCGGCGCGGGCGCGCGGCGTGGTGTTTGCCACCGACCACCATCTGCGCAACGCCGGGGCGCATCTCGCGATCCGCGAGCTGATCGCGGCGGGCCGGATCGGCACCGTGCTGAGCGCGCGGGTGTTTCATGCCGTCTATCTGCCGGTCAACCTGCAAGGCTGGCGCATCAATGACCCGGCGGCGGGCGGTGGGGTGATCCCCGACATCACGGTGCATGACGCCGACACCATCCGCTTTTACCTTGGCGAGGACCCGCAGGCGGTGGTGGCGATGGCGGGCTCTTCGGGCATGGGGCAGGGGGTCGAGGACAGCGTGATGTCGGTCTGGTCCATGCCTTCGGGGGTCATGGTGCAGGCGCACGAAAGTTTCACCCACCGCTTTGCCTCCTCGGGGATCGAGTTTCACGGCAGCGCAGGCTCGATCATCGCGCGCGGCGTGATGACCCAGGCCCCGGTCGGCGAGGTCGAGCTGGTCACTGCGCAGGGCCGCGAGGCGGTGCCCTTTGCCCGGCACGATCTTTACGCCCGCGGGGTGGCGCTGTTCGAGGCCGCCGTGGCCGGGCAGGGGCGACCGGCGGCGGATGGGGTGGATGGGGTCAAGTCGCTGGCGGTGGCGCTGGCGGTGCGGCAGGCGGCGGTCAGCGGGGCGAAAACCGTGGTCGATTACGGCGGGCTCTAGGCATGGCGGGCAAGCTTGTCAGTGCCGCCGAGGCGGTGTCGCGGATCGCTGACGGGGCGGTGGTCACGGTGTCGTCGTCGTCGGCGCTGGGTTGCCCCGACAAGGTGCTGGCGGCGATTGGTGCGCGCTTTCGCGCCGAGGGCCACCCGCGCGGCCTGACCACCCTGCACCCGATCGCGGCGGGTGACATGTATGGTGTCAAGGGGATCGATTATCTGGCGCAAGAGGGGCTGCTGGCGCGGATCATCGCGGGGTCTTACCCCTCGGGCCCGTCGAACCTGCCGATGCCCGCGATCTGGCACATGATCGTCGAGAACCAGATTCCGGCCTACAATGTGCCATCGGGGATCTTGTTCGACATGCACCGCGATGTCGCCGCCCGCCGCCCCGGCGTGCTGACCAAGGTGGGGCTCGAGACCTTTGTCGATCCCGATCTCGACGGCTGTGCCATGAATGCGAGCGCCCGCGCCCGGCCGATCGTGGCGCGCCAACAGATGGGGGGCGAGACCTGGCTGCATTTCCCGAACATCGTGCCGAATGTCTGCATCCTGCGCGCCACCACCGCGGATGGTCGCGGCAACCTGACCTATGAGCACGAGGGTGCTACCCTGGGCGGTCTCGATCAGGCGATTGCGGTGCGGGCCCACGGCGGGCTGGTGATCGCGCAAGTCAAGCGGATCACCGCGACCGGCAGCCTGCGCCCCCATGATGTGCGGGTGCCGGGCCACCTGGTCGATCTGATCGTGCTTGACCCCGACCAGAAACAGACCACCGAAACCCTTTACGACCCGTCCATCTCGGGCGAGATCATGCGCCCCTGGGACAGTTTTCATCTGGCCGAGCATGGCGTCGAGAAGGTGATCGCGCGGCGCGCCGCGATGGAGCTGCGCGCCGGGCAGACCGCCAACCTCGGCTTTGGCATCTCGGCGCTGGTGCCGCGGGTGCTGCTCGAGGAAGGCCACGCGCAGGCGGTGACCTGGGCGATCGAGCAGGGGGCGGTGGGGGGGATGCCGCTGACCGGCTTTGCCTTCGGCTGTGCCGCCAACGCCGACGCCTTCATGCCCTCGCCGCAGCAGTTCACCTATTTTCAGGGCGGCGGCTTTGATGTCGCCTTGCTGTCGTTTCTCGAGGTCGATGCGCAGGGCAACGTGAACGTCTCGAAACTGGGCAAGAAGCCCTACCTGACCGCCGGCTGCGGCGGCTTTGTCGATATCACCGCCAACGCCAAGAAGATCGTTTTCTCGGGCCTGTTCGAAGCCGCAGCCGAGCTCGAGCTTGGCTGCGACGCTCTGCGGGTGGTGCGTCCGGGCAAGTTCACCAAGATGGTGGCGCAGGTCGAACACGTCACCTTCTCGGGCAAACGGGCGCGCGAAAACGGGCAGGATGTGCTATATGTGACCGAGCGTTGCGTGATCCGGCTGGGCGCGGGCGGGCTGGAGGCGAGCGAGATCATGCCGGGGATCGAGCCTGCGCGCGACATCGTGGCGGCCTCCGGCGGCCGGGTCCGGGTGGCCGACAATGCCCGCCTGATGCCGGGGGCCTTGCTGCGCGAGGAAGCGATGGGGTTGGTGCTGTGAGCCGGGTCGATTTGCAGGTCAGTGCAGCGGTGGCGATCCTGCGGCTGGAAAACCCGGCCCGGCTCAATGCCTTCACGGTTGACATGCTAGGCCAGTTGGCGACGCATTGCGAGCGGCTGGAACGCCGCGCCGAAGTGCGGACGGTGATCGTGACCGGCGCGGGCGGCCGCGCCTTCTGCAGCGGGGCCGACATCAACGGCTGGGCGGGCCTTGCGCCCGACGAATTCGCCCGCACGTGGGTGCGGGACGGCCACCGGGTGTTCGATCGGCTGGCGCGGCTCAGCAAGCCCACCATCGCCGCGCTCAACGGCCACGCCTTTGGCGGCGGGCTGGAACTGGCGGCGGCCTGCGACATCCGGGTGATGGCACCGCAGGCGCTGCTGGCGCTGCCGGAAACCGGGGTTGGCATCGTGCCGGGCTGGTCGGGCACGCAGCGGCTGGCGCGGCTGTTGCCCGAGGGGGTGCTGAAGGAAATGGCGCTGTTCGGGCGCAAGCTGACGGCCGAGCGGGCGTTGGCGCTCGGGTTCGTGGCCGAGGTTGCCGCCGACCCGCTGGCGGCGGCGCTGGCGATGGCCGAGCGGCTGGCCACCACCTCGCCGCGCGCCACGGAAGTTGCGAAATACATGATCCACGCGGCGGTCGGCGAAGATCGCGGCGCCCAGATCGAAGCGCTGGGCGGCGGCATGATCGCCGCCACCGCCGACCGTGCCGAAGGGGTGGCGGCCTTTGCCGCCAAACGCAAACCTGAATTTCCGGGAACCTGACGATGCTTGATTTCACCCTTGTCCCGGCCTGCGGTACCGCCTCGCCCGATCCCTCGACCGCAGTGGGCGCGATCATCGCCATTGGCGATTGTGCCAGCGGCTCTGGCATTGGTGGCGGCGACCGCGCGGCGCGCCGGCAGCGCCGGGACTGGACGGGGCGGTTCGCGCAGCCGTCAGTGCCGACCTTCGGCCCTGCCGACCGGGCGCTTGCCCTTGCCGACGCCACCATCTGCCGCCTTTCCGCCCGCGTGTGGGGCGAAGGCGTGGCTGCCTGTCCCGACTTTGCCGGCAAGGTGCCGGCCGAAACGCTGTCGGCCAACGGCTGGACGGATGGCGACGACGGATTGCCCTGCGGTGGTTTCAGGCAGGGCGGTGCGGGCCGCGCGCCCGGGCAACGTGGGCAGAACGAGTTCCTCGAGGTGAAAACCGTGCCGATGCGGTTCGGCCGCAGGCGCGCACCTTGGGTGAGACGACCCGCTGACCCCGCCGGGGCGCGGCCGAATATCAACGCAACGACAGGAGGATACTCGAATGCGTAAACTTGCTGGACGGACACTGACCACGCTTGCGGCACTGGCATTCTCAACCAGCCTTGCCGGGGCAACCGACGTCGAGGTGCTGCACTGGTGGACTTCGGGCGGCGAGGCGGCCGCGCTGAACGTGCTGAAGGACGATCTCGCGTCCAAGGGTATCGGCTGGGTCGATATGCCGGTGGCCGGCGGCGGCGGCGAGGCGGCGATGACGGTGCTGCGCGCCCGCGTCACCGCCGGCAACCCGCCGACTGCGGTGCAGATGCTGGGCTTCGACATTCAGGACTGGGCAGCCGAAGGCGCGCTGGGCAACCTTGATGCAGTCGCGGCGGCCGAGGGCTGGGATGCGGTGGTTCCGGCAGCGCTGGCGCGGTTCGCGAAATACGACGGCCACTGGATCGCGGCGCCGGTCAATGTGCACTCGACCAACTGGGTCTGGATCAACAAGGCCGCTCTTGACGCGGCAGGCGGCAAGGCCCCGGAAAGCTGGGACGAGCTGGTGGCGATGCTGGACGCGATGAAGGCCAACGGCATCACCCCGCTGGCGCATGGCGGCCAACCCTGGCAGGACGCCACCATTTTCGACGCAGTGGTGCTTTCGCTGGGCAACGATTTCTACAAGGCCGCCTTCATCGATCTCGACCCTGCGGCGCTGGGTGGCGACACCATGGCCACCGCCTTTGACCGCCTGATGAAGTTACGCACCTACGTCGATGACAACTTCTCGGGTCGCGACTGGAACCTGGCTTCGGCGATGGTGATCAACGGCGAAGCGGGCATGCAGATGATGGGCGACTGGGCCAAGGGCGAGTTTCTGAAGGCCGGCAAGGTGCCGGGCAGCGATTTCGTCTGCATCCGCTTTCCCGGCACCCAAGGCTCGGTGACCTTCAACTCGGATCAGTTCGCGATGTTCAACGTGGCCTCGGACGATGCCAAGGCGGCGCAGGCGGCGATGGCCTCGGCGATCGAAAGCCCGACCTTCCAGTCGGCGTTCAATGTGGTCAAGGGCTCGGTTCCGGCCCGCACCGACGTGCCCGATACCGACTTTGACGACTGCGGCAAGAAAGGCATCGCGGATCTGGCCGCAGCCAACGCCAACGGCACGCTGTTCGGGTCGATGGCGCATGGCCATGCTGCTCCGGCGGCGGTGAAGAACGCGCTTTACGACGTGGTGACGGCGGCCTTCAACGGCCAATACGCGACTGGCGCCGACGCCGCCAAGGCGCTGGCCGACGCGGTTACCGCCGCGCAGTAAGTGCTATCCGGGGCAGGCAGTTCCAGCCTGCCCCGGACCTCTCTATCCCCCCCCCCCCGCCGCTTTCAGGATCCGTGCCGCCATGCCGCACCGCGCCCACTCCCGGGCCCAAGCCCCGACCTCGCCGGATTTTCGCACCCGCCTGCAAGGCTGGCTGCCTAAACTGGTGCTGTCGCCGTCGCTGGCAGTCATCGTGCTGTTCGTCTATGGCTTCATCGCCTACACCGTGGTGCTGTCGTTCACCGGCTCGAAAATGCTGCCGCGCTTCAGTTGGGTGGGGCTCGGGAATTATGACAAGCTGTTCGCGCTGCCGGCTTGGCACACGGCGATCGTCAACATCGCGATCTTCGCCAGCCTCTACATCGTGATCTGCACCGCGATCGGGCTGATGCTCGCGATCTTTCTCGATCAGAAGATCCGCGGCGAGGGCGTGCTGCGCCCGATCTACCTTTACCCGATGGCGCTGTCGTTCATCGTCACCGGCACCGCGTGGAAGTGGTTTCTCGATCCCGGCATCGGCCTGCAGAACGTGATGCGGCTCTGGGGCTGGGACAGTTTCACCTTCACCTGGATCAAGGACAGCGACATGGCGATCTACACCATCGTCGTGGCGGCGGTGTGGCAGACCTCGGGGTTCGTGATGGCGATGTTTCTGGCCGGCCTGCGTGGGATCGACAACGAGATATTGAAGGCGGCACAGATCGACGGCGCCTCCACCTTTCAGCTTTACCGCCGGATCGTGATTCCGCTGCTGCGCCCGGCGTTCCTGTCGGCTTTAGTGATTCTGTCGCACTTGGCCATCAAATCCTATGACCTGGTAATCGCGCTGACCGGCGGCGGGCCGGGGCGCGCGACCGAGCTGCCTGCGACCTTCATGTATTCCTACACCTTCACCCGCAACCAGATGGGCATCGGTGCCGCAAGTGCGGTGATCATGCTGATGACCATCGCCGCGATCATGGTGCCCTACCTCTATTCCGAACTGAAGGAGAGGGCGTGATGTCGGCCAGTTCTCAGGATACCGCCGTCAAGACCGGCCGCATCGCCCGCAGCTTCATCTATCTGGTGCTGATCGTGTTTGTGCTGTTCTACCTGCTGCCGCTTTACGTGATGGGGGTGAATTCGCTCAAACCCCTGGCCGAGATCACCGGCGGCAACATGATGGCGCTGCCGCGGGTCTGGACGCTGGACGCCTGGGCGGCGGCCTGGTCCACCGCGCAGATCGGGGTCGAGCCGACCGGGCTGAGGCCCTATTTCCTGAACTCGATCCAGATGGTGGTGCCGGCGGTGGCGATCTCGACCCTACTGGGGGCGCTGAACGGCTATGTGCTGACCAAGTGGCGATTCCGGGGCGACACGATCCTGTTTGGGCTGATGCTGTTTTCCTGCTTCATCCCGTTCCAGATCGTGCTGATCCCGATGGCGGTGGTGCTGGGGCAACTGGGGCTGGCCGGTTCGGTTCCCGGTCTGATCCTGGTGCATGTGCTTTACGGCATCGGTTTCACCACGCTTTACTACCGCAACTACTACGCCAGCTTCCCGACCGAGCTGGTGCGCGCCGCGATGATCGACGGCGCCGGGTTCTTTCGCATCTTCTGGCGCATCCTGCTGCCGGTTTCCGGGCCGATCACGGTGGTCTCGGTGATCTGGCAATTCACCAACATCTGGAACGACTTCCTGTTCGGCGCCTCGTTCGGCGGCACCAGCCAGCCGATGACGGTGGCGCTCAACAACCTGGTGTCGTCCTCGACCGGGGTGAAGGAATACAACGTCCATTTCGCGGGCGCGATCCTTGCTGCGCTTCCCACTCTCATCGTCTACATCGTCGCCGGGCGTTACTTCGTGCGCGGCCTGATGGCCGGCAGCGTAAAGGGTTGATCACATGGGCTTTCTGGATATCACCAACGTCACTAAATCCTACGGCGCGGTCGAGGTGCTGCACAAGGTGGACATCGCGGTCGAGGAAGGCGAGTTTCTGGTGCTGGTCGGGCCGTCGGGCTGCGGCAAATCCACCCTTCTGAACATGATTGCGGGGCTCGAGGGCATCACCTCGGGCGAGGTCTCGATCAAGGGGCGGGTGGTCAACGACGTGCATCCCTCCAAGCGCAACATCGCCATGGTGTTCCAGTCCTACGCGCTTTACCCCAACATGACGGTGGCGCAGAACATGACCTTCGGGCTGGAAATGCACGGCGTGCCCAAGCCCGAGCGTGAGCGGGCGCTGGCCGATGTGGCACGGCTGTTGCAGATCGAGCCGCTGCTGGCGCGCAAGCCGGGGCAGTTATCGGGCGGGCAGCGCCAGCGGGTGGCGATGGGGCGGGCACTGGTGCGCAACCCCGATGTGTTCCTGTTCGACGAACCCTTGTCGAACCTTGACGCCAAGCTGCGGGTGGACATGCGCACCGAGATCAAGAAGCTGCACCACCGGCTGGGCACCACCATCGTCTATGTCACCCATGACCAGATCGAGGCGATGACCCTGTCAACCCGGATCGCGGTGATGAACAAGGGCTATATCCAGCAACTGGGCACGCCCAAGGAGATCTACGACCAGCCAGCCAACCTGTTCGTGGCGGCCTTCATGGGCTCGCCGTCGATGAACCTGCTGCCCGCCACGGTGGTCGAGCACGACGGCGCGCTCCATGCCGGGGTGACCGATGCCGACGGCACCGCGCGGCTGCTGCGGTTCAGCGCCGGTTGCGACCCGCGCGGCTATCTCGGCCGTAAGATCGTCCTCGGGATTCGCCCCGAAGCAATCACCGACCCCGACGGAGCTGACCGCAAGTCGGGTAATATCCAGCACTTCCCGAACCGGGTCGGGATCACCGAACCGTCGGGGGCCGATACCTTTGTGACTTCGGAGATTGCCGGGCGCGATTGTGTCGCCCGGATGCGCGCCGACGCCGATGTGCGGCCGGGTCAGGCATTTGAATTCGCCGTCAACATGGACAAGGCGGTGGCGTTCGATCCGGTCACCGAACGGCGGATCGGGTGATGCAGGCGGGGGCCGACATCGTGATCATCGGCTCGGGCATGGGTGGGGCCACGCTGGCGCAAGCGCTGGCTCCGAGCGGGCGCCGCATCGTGATCGTCGAGCGCGGCGCGCGCCTCAAGGACAGCCCCGCCGCGCGCGACGAGGCCGCGATCTTTGCCCGCGGCGAATTCCGCCCGGCCGAGACCTGGCTCGACGGCGCGGGGGTCGCCTTCAACCCTGGCAACTACTACTACGCCGGTGGCAACACCAAGTTCTACGGCGCGGTGCTGGCGCGTTACCGGGCCGAGGATTTCGCACCGCTGCGCCATCTTGGCGGCACTACTTTTGGCTGGCCGATCCGCTATGGTGAGCTTGAGTCGTGGTATCAGGCGGCCGAGGTGCTTTATCAGGTGCGCGGTGCCTTGGGCGATGATCCGAGCGAGCCCGCCCATTCCGGCGGCTACCCTTTTCCGCCGGTGCCCGACGAGCCCGCCATTGCCGATCTGCGCCGCCGCCTGCGGGGGCTGGGCCTGCATCCCGCCAGCCTGCCGCTGGGGGTGGATCTCGGGCGCTGGCTTGGCCGCGGGGCGACCCCGTGGGACGCCTTCCCCGATACCTGCGGCGGCAAGATGGACGCCGAGACCGTGGCCCTGACAGCGGCGCTGCGCCACCCCAATGTGACCCTGCTGGAACAGGCCAGGGCGTTGCGGCTACTGGCCGGGGTGGATGATCGCATTACCGGCGTCGAGGTGGATCACGCCGGGCAGGCCGGGCTGATCACGGCCCCGCTCATCGTGCTGGCGGCGGGGGCGGTCAACACGGCGGCGCTGCTGCTGGCCTCGGCGGACGCGGCGCATCCCACGGGGCTGGCCAACCGCTCGGATCAGGTCGGGCGCAACTTCATGAACCACAACCTCAGCGCGGTGCTGGCGATCAGCCCGTGGCGCGCCAATCGCTCGGTCTATCAGAAGACCCTGCAACTCAATGATTTCTACCTGACCGGCGGGGCGGGGGGCACACCCTTGGGCAATATCCAGTTGCTGGGCAAGGTCTCGGGCGGAATTCTGGCCACCGCCACCGCCACCCCCATCCCGCGCCTGCTGGCGAACTGGATCGCTGGCCATTCGGTCGATTTTCTGGCGATGAGCGAAGACCTGCCCGACCCGGCCAGCCGGGTCACGATGCAAGCCGGGCAGATCGTGCTGGACTGGAAGCGCTCGAACTGGCAGGCCCACCTTGCGCTGGTGGCGCGGCTGCGGGCGGTGCTGCGGCGGGCGGGTTATCCGCTGGCGCTGGTGCGGGCGTTCGATCGCCGCACCCCGTCGCATCAGTGCGGCACGGCGCGGATGGGGGCGGACCCGGGAACCAGCGTCGTCAATGGGTTCTGCCGCAGCCACGATCACCGCAACCTGTTCGTGGTTGACGCCTCGGTGCTGCCGACCTCGGCGGCGGTCAACCCGGCGCTGACGATCGCGGCACTGGCACTGCGCGCCGCGAGCCACATCCGCGCGACGGAGTTGGCCGCATGAGCCGCGTTGCCCTGATCACCGGCGGCCAGCAAGGTATCGGCCTTGGCATAGCCCGCGCCTTGCGCGACGCGGGCTATGCGCTGGCGCTGGTGGCCGAGCAACCACCCGACGCGACGGCGGTGCATGCGGCGCTGGCCGATCTGGGGGCAGGTGCGCGTTATTTTTGCCATGACTTGCAGGATGTGGCCGGGGTGGCGGCGCTGCTCGATCAGGTGGAAGCGGCGCTCGGGCCGGTCACCACACTGGTCTCGAACGCCGGAGTGCCCGCCCGGGTGCGGGGCGATCTGCTGGATGTTACCCCCGACAGTTTCGATTTCGTGCTGGGGGTCAACCTGCGTGGCGGCTTCTTTCTGGCGCAGGCGGTGGCCAGGCGGATGCTGGCGCAACCGGCCAGCCCCTTCCGCGCCGGGCAATCGGGTGAAGGCGAAACCCCGCCCGGTGTTGCTGCGCGTGCTCGAGACGGGGACGAAATACAGGAAACTGCGCGCCCGGGAGGCAGTTCGGAACCACGGGGTGCGCACCCGATTGCCGCGCCCTACCGCTCGCTGATCTTCATCACCTCGGTCAGCGCGGAAATGGTCACCACCACGCGCGCTGAATACTGCATCTCGAAGGCCGGGGCGGCGATGATGGCCAAGCTCTATGCGCTGCGTCTGGCGGCATCCGGGATCGGCGTCTTCGATCTGCGTCCCGGTATCATCGCAACGGCGATGACGGCGGCGGTGGCCGGGCAATACCAAGCCCGCATCGCGGATGGGCTGGTGCCTGCGGCGCGCTGGGGTCAGCCCGAAGACATTGGCGCGGTGGTGGTGCCGCTGGCGCAGGGCCAGTTTGCCTTTGCCACCGGCACGGTGATCGCGGTCGATGGCGGCTTGTCGATCGCGCGGCTTTGAGAGGGCACAGATGGCGCCGACATACGATTTCATCATTGTCGGTGGCGGGCCGGCGGGCTGTGTGCTGGCGCGTCGGCTGGTCGATACCGGGCAGGTGTCGGTGCTGTTGCTGGAAGCCGGGCCGCGCGACTGGAACCCGCTGATCCACGTCCCGGCCGGGTTCACCAAACTCACCGGCGCGTCGCATTCCTGGGGCTACGAGACGGTGCCGCAGCCGGGCCTCAACGGCAAGCAGGTGTGGTATCCGCAGGCGCGGGTGCTGGGCGGCGGGTCGTCGATCAACGCCCAGCTCTACACCCGCGGCAACCGCTGGGATTACGACAACTGGGCGGCGCATGGCTGCACCGGCTGGTCTTACGCCGAGGTACTGCCCTACTTTCTGCGCGCCGAGGACAACAACCGCTACGTCAACCCCTACCACGGGCAGGGCGGGCCGCTTCTGGTGTCGGATGTCATCCCGCACCGCCTGACCACCTGTTTCGTGCGCGCGGCGCAGCAGGCCGGGATGCCCTTCAACCCCGATTTCAATGGCGCCGAGCAGGCGGGTCTGGGCTATTATCAGGTCACCAACCGCGACGGCAAACGCTCGTCGGCGGCGGATGGCTATCTGCGCCCGATCTTGCGCGACGAGCGCCTGACGGTGCGCACCCGCGCCCATGTCGAACGGATCGAGGTCAAGGGCGGGCGCGCGGTGGCGGTTTACCTTGGCGGCAAGCGGATCGAGGCGGCGCGCGAGGTGCTGCTGACCGCCGGGGCGATCGGCAGCCCGCGGGTGCTCTTGCATTCCGGCATCGGCCCGGCCCAGCATCTGCGCGAAGTGGGGATCAATGTGGTGCTGGATGCGCCCCAGGTCGGGGCCAATCTGCACGACCACATGGATGTCTTTGTCGTCACCGAATGCAGCGGTGCCTACAGTTTTGATCGCTATAAGTCGCTGGTGATGCAGATGGTGGCGGGGGTGCAGTTCCTGGCGTTCGGCACCGGGCCGCTGGCCTCGAATATCTGCGACGGCGGCGGCTTCTGGTATGGCGACGCGGCCGCCACCACCCCCGACATCCAGTTCCATTTCCTGCCCGGCTCGGGGCTCGAGCATGGTCTGGCCCCGATCCGCAACGGGGTCACACTCAACTCGGCCTTCCTGCGGCCGCGCTCGCGCGGCGAGGTGCGGCTGAAATCCAATGACCCGCGCGCCACGGTGCATGTCAACCCCAACTACTGGGCCGATCCCTACGATGTGCAGATGTCGATTGCCGGTTTCCGGCTGGCGCGCCGGATCATGGTGCAGCCAGCCTTTGCCGGGGTGATGAAGGGTGAAGCCCATCCGGGGCCGGCGGCGCAGAGCGATGACGACATCCGGCAATACGCCTGGCGGCACGCCAAGACCGATTATCATCCGGTGGGCACCTGCAAGATGGGGGCGCCGGATGACCCGACCGCGGTGGTGACGCCGCGCTTGCAGTTCAAGGGGATCGAGGGGCTGCGGGTATGCGACAGCTCGGTCATGCCGTTTGTCAATTCGTCGAACACCAACGCCCCCACCATCATGATCGCCGAAAAGGCCGCCGACATGATCCGCGCCGATCACCATATCTGAGGCCAGCGATGCTGATGTTGCCGACCTACGCCGGATCACTCGAGCCCTACCGCCTGACCGGCGTGCCACTGGTCGCGCGCGCGCCCGACGTGGCGCTGACCCGAACCGCCTTTGCCGCGGCGCATGTGGTGGTTGATCCGATCGTCGCGCGCGCGCCGTGGCAGGGCCGCCCGGCGGTGGACTGGGACGCCACCTTGGGCTTTCGCCGCGCGCTGTGGGATCAGGGGCTGGGGCTGGCCGAGGCGATGGATACCGCGCAGCGCGGCATGGGGCTGGATTGGGAGACCGCGCGCGAGCTGATCGGGCGCACCATGGCCGAGGCGCGGGCGCATCCGCTGCAGCCGCGGGTGGCCTGCGGCGCGGGCACTGATCAGTTTGAGGCGGGCGCGTTGCGATCCGAGGCGGCCATCATCGCCGCCTACGAGGACCAGATGGCGGCGATCGAGGCGGCGGGCGGGCAGATCATCGTGATGGCGTCGCGCGCGCTGCCGGATATCGGGGCGGACGGTGCGACCTACCGGCGGGTTTATCGCCACCTGATCGACCAGGCGGCACAGCCGGTGATCCTGCACTGGCTGGGCGGCATGTTCGATCCCGCGCTTGCGGGCTACTGGGGGTCGGGCGATCTTGCCACCGCCGCCGATACGGTGCTGGCGATCATTGCCGAGAACCCGAACAAGGTTGACGGCATCAAGGTGTCGCTGCTGGACCGGCGCTTCGAGGAAGGCCTGCGCGCTTTCCTGCCCGAAGGGGTGCGGCTTTATACCGGCGACGATTTCAACTATGCCGCGCTGATTGAAGGCGATGGCCGCCATTACTCGCATGCCTTGCTGGGGATCTTTGCCGCGATCGCCCCGGCGGCGGCGCAGGCACTGGAAGCGCTGGCCAAGGGCGACAGCGCCAGCTATCACGCGCTGCTGGCCCCGACCGTGCCGCTGGCGCGCGAGATCTTCAAGGCACCGACCCGGTTCTACAAGGCCGGAATTGGCTTCCTTGCATGGCTCAACGGCTATCAGAGCGGGTTCATCATGCCCGCCGGGCTGCAATCGGCGCGCGAGATTTGCCACTATGCCCAGGTGTTGAGGCTGGCCGATCAGGCGCGCCTGCTGCGCGACCCCGATCTGGCGGTGGCGCGGATGACCACCTTGCTCAGGCTGCACGGGATCGGGTAGGCGCGCGATGCAAAGACGCCCGACCATCGTTGACGTGGCTAAGGCGGCGGGGGTTTCCAAATCCACCGTCTCACTGGTGCTGCAGGCGAGCCCCCTGGTCAAGCCCGAGACCGCCGCCGCGGTGCGCCGGGCGATGGCGGCGGTTGGCTACGTCTATAACCGTGCAGCGGCCACTCTGCGCAGCAACCGGGCGGGGTTGATCGGGCTGGTGATCAATGATCTGCGCAATCCGTTCTTCACCGAATTTGCCACCTCTGTGCAGATGGCTTTCTACGCTCGCGGCTATGCCACGGTGATCGCCAACACCGACGAGGATGCGGGGGTGCAGGCGCAGGTGGTGGGCTCGATGATCGAGCACGGGGTCTCTGGGCTGATGATCTCGCCCGCTTACGGCGATGCGGTGGCGACCTTCGATCCGATTGCGCGCGCCGGGATTGCAACCATGCAGGTGCTGCGCCAGGTTGATCCGCGCACCACGCTGTTTCCCTTTACCTCGCTTGATTACACCCGCGGCGGGCGGCTGGCCGCAGCGCATCTGGTGGCGGGCGGGGCGCGGCGGATCGCCTTCGTCGGCGGCCTGATGGGGGTGCCGATCACGCGCGAGCGGATGTCGGGCTACCTCGCGGTGATGGCGGACGAGGGGTTGGCTCCGTTTGCCCTGCATGGCCGCCCGTCGCGGGCCTTCGGGCGCGAGGCGGCGCAGCGCCTCGGTCGGGATCATCCCGAAATCGAGGCGGCGATGTGTTTCAATGATGTGGTGGCGCTCGGCATGATCAGCGGCATGGCCGAACTGGGGCGCAAGGTGGGGCCCGATTTCCGGCTGGTCGGGTTCGACGATATCGAAGAATGCGCTCAGGTCTGGCCGCAGCTTTCCTCGGTGCGCTGCGACATTGCTGGCTTTGCCCGCCATGCCGCAGGCACCATGCTCGACTGGCTGGAGCGCGGGGCGCGGCCGGAGCCGGAATTTCGCGCCGGGATCGAGCTGATCGTGCGCGACAGCAGCCTTGGGGCGGCGGCGTGAGCGGCCCGGCCGACCCGCCCGCCATGCTGCGCGCCCTGTTCGCGCGGGCGGTGGCGGTGGCCGATCCGATGCAGGTGATCGCGGGCCACCTGCCGCAACGCCCGCCGGGGCGGGTGGTGGTGGTGGGCGCGGGCAAGGCCAGCGCGCGGATGGCCGAGGCGGTCGAGGCCGCCTGGGGGCCGTGCGAGGGGTTGGTGATCACCCGGCGCGGGCATGGGCGGCCCTGCCGGGGGATCGAGGTGGTCGAGGCCGCCCATCCGGTGCCGGACGCGGCGGGAGTGCAGGCCACCACGCGGATGCTGGCCCTGCTGGCTGGCTTGGGCGAGCGCGACTTCGTGCTGGCGCTGATTTCGGGCGGCGCCTCGGCGCTGCTGGTGCAGCCCGCGGGAGCGATAACGCTGACCGAAAAGCAGGCGATCAACCGGGCGCTGCTGGATTCGGGGGCACCGATCGCTGCGATCAACACGGTGCGCAAGCACCTGAGCGCGGTCAAGGGCGGGCAGTTGGCGGCGGCTGCCTATCCGGTGCGCATGCTGGCCCTGCTGATTTCCGACGTGCCGGGCGATGACCCGGCGCTGATCGGCTCGGGGCCGACGGTGGGCTCGGCCAGTTCCGCCGCCGAGGCGCAGGCAATTCTTGTGCGCTTTCGGATTGCCTTGCCGCCGTCGGTGGCAGCGGTGCTGACGGGCGAAAGCCGGGTGCTGGTGCCGGGTGATGCGCGGCTGGCGCGAGTCGAGAACCGGGTGATCGCCGCCCCGGCGCAATCGCTTGCCGCGGCGGAGGCGCTGGCGCGGGGGGCGGGCTGCGAGGTGCGCAGCCTGGGCTGCGCGATCGAGGGCGAGGCGCGTGCGGTGGCGGCGGCACAGGCGGCGCAGGCGCTGGCGCTGCGCGCAGGGATGGGCCGGGGGGCGGCGCCGATCCTGCTCCTGTCGGGGGGCGAGCTGACGGTCACGCGGCGCGGCGACGGCTGCGGCGGGCCGAATGCCGAATTCGCGCTGGCCCTGGCGCTGGCGCTGAGCCGCGCGCCCGGCATTTTCGCGCTGGCCTGCGATACCGACGGGGTCGATGGCGCGGCTGAAGTGGCGGGGGCGGTGGTCACGCCGGACACCCTACGGGCGGCGGCGGCCGCTGGCATCGACGCGGCGCAGGCGCTGGCGCGCAACGACAGCCATGGCTTCTTTGCGGCGGTCGGTGGTCAGGTGATCACCGGTCCGACCCTGACCAACGTCAACGATTTCCGCGCCATCCTGATCACGGCGCAGACCTGAGGCAGTCGGGATGAGGCCGGCGGCACCCTTCGCAACCCGACCGGCCCCGGTATCCGGCCCCTCGCCTGACGGCCGCAAGGTCGAAAGGCAAGGGGGTGCCTGGCTGAGGCTTCGAGAATCAGGCCGCGCCCGCCTGCCCCCCACAGGCGCGAAAGCGCCCAGCAAGGCAGGCGCGGCCTGGTTTGGTTGCAGCCAAGTCCAGCAAGAAACGGAGTAACGAACGCCTCAAGGGCCAAGGCTCATCCTTCGTTACCGTTTATGTGACCAAGTGCCACCTCATTACCCTTGCAAGAATCTTGCGTTTCACCCTACCCAAGCGTAACAGAGTGGCACCGGGAGGGAGGGTATACTATGGCATACAAGGACGTTTATGCGGCGTGGCAAGCGGATCCGGAAGGATTCTGGCTGGCGGCGGCCAAGGACATCGACTGGGTCAAGCCGCCAAGCCGCGCGCTCGACGCGATCCGCGCCCCGATCTACCAGTGGTTCAGCGATGCCAAGGTCAACACCTGCTGGAACGCGATCGACCGCCATGTGCTGGCCGGGCGTGGCGATCAGGCGGCGATCATCCACGACAGCCCGGTCACCGGCACGGTGCGCACCATCACCTACGCCGAGTTGCAAGACCGGGTGGCGCGCTTTGCCGGAGCCTTGAAGGCGCGCGGGCTGACCAAGGGCGACCGGGTGGTGATCTACATGCCGATGGTGCCCGAGGCGCTGGAGGCCATGCTGGCCTGCGCCCGCCTCGGGGTGATCCACTCGGTGGTGTTCGGCGGTTTTGCCGCCAACGAGCTGGCGGTGCGGATCGACGACTGCCAGCCCAAGGCGATCATCGCCGCCTCCTGCGGGGTCGAGCCGGGCCGCATCGTGCATTACAAGCCGTTGCTCGACGGCGCGATCGAGGTTGCCCGCCACAAGCCCGAATTCTGCGTCATCCTGCAACGCGAGCAAGAGGTGGCCGCGCTGGTGGCGGGCCGCGATGTTGCCTGGCACAGCTTCCAGTTCGGCGCCGAACCAGCCGACTGCGTGGCGGTCGCGGGGGATCATCCGGCCTATATCCTTTACACTTCTGGCACCACCGGCGCCCCGAAAGGCGTGGTGCGCCCGACCGCGGGGCATCTGGTGGCGCTGAACTGGTCGATGCGGGCGATCTACAACGTCGGCATCGGCGACGTTTACTGGGCGGCCTCGGATGTCGGCTGGGTGGTGGGGCACAGCTACATCTGCTACGGCCCGCTGATTGCCGGTTGCACCACGGTGCTGTTCGAGGGCAAGCCGGTTGGCACCCCCGACGCCGGCACCTTCTGGCGGGTGATCGCAGAGCACAAGGTGAAAAGCCTGTTCACCGCCCCCACCGCGCTGCGCGCGATCAAACGCGACGACCCGCACGGCAAACTGATCGGCGAGCATGACATCAGCAGCCTGCAGGCGCTCTATCTCGCGGGCGAGCGCGCCGACCCCGATACCATCCTCTGGGCGCAGCGCCACCTCAAGGTGCCGGTGATCGACCACTGGTGGCAGACCGAAACCGGCTGGGCGATCGCCGCCAACCCGCTGGGGATTGAGCCCCTGCCGGTCAAGATCGGCAGCCCATCGGTCGCGATGCCGGGCTATGACGTGCAGGTGCTCGACGAGGGCGGTCACCCGGTGCCTGCAGGCACCCTGGGGGCGATCACCATCAGGTTGCCGCTGCCGCCCGGCACCCTTGCCACCCTGTGGCAGGCTGACGCCCGCTTCATCACGAGCTACCTCAGCCACTTCCCCGGCTATTACGAGACCGGCGACGCCGGCTATATCGACGACGACGGCTATCTCTACATTATGGCGCGCACCGATGACGTGATCAACGTGGCGGGCCACCGCCTTTCCACCGGCGCGATGGAGGAAGTGCTGGCCGCCCACCCCGATGTCGCCGAATGCGCGGTGATCGGCGTGGCGGATGCACTGAAAGGCCAGTCGCCGCTGGGCTTTGTGTGCCTCAACAAGGGGGCCAACCGGGTCCATGCCGACGTGGTGGCCGAGTGCATTACCCTGATGCGCCAGAAAATCGGTCCGGTGGCCGATTTCAAGCGCGCCTGCGTGGTGGACCGCCTGCCCAAGACCCGCTCGGGCAAGATCCTGCGCGGCACCATGGTCAAGATCGCCGACAACCTGCCGTTCAAGCCACCAGCTACGATCGACGATCCCGCCATCCTCGACGAGATCAGGCTGGCGCTGCAGGAGCTCGGGCTGGCGCAGGGTTAGGCGAAAGGGGCTGCGGCAGGGCCTGGTTTCAACCGGGCCCTGCCCCTTGTCAGATCGGCGCCGGGCCAAATCGGTGCTGGACTTCAACCCGCCCGGGCGTAATCTGCCGGTGCCATGGCCCATGCACCGTTTTTCAACCGTCCGCTCCCGGCGCTGCTGCCAGGACGGGCACACCAATGAACCGGCCTTGCGAGCTGCCCGCAGCCCCGGCCGCAATTGATCTCGCCGCTTTTCAGCGCCTGCTGGCGGGCCTCGGCTCTGCTACGGCGCGCGAACTGGTTCGTCGCCTGACCAGCGATCTCGCAGGGGTCGAGCGCGGCCTTGGCCGCGGCTTCGCCACCACCGACTGGCAGGTGCTCGATGCGCACAGCCATGACCTGATCGCCCTTGCCGGGCTGGTCGGGGCGCAGGCGGCGCAGACTGCAGCGACGACCCTGAACGCGGTGGCGCGGACGCATGACAGGGCCGCGCTGGCGGCGCTGCGACCGCAGGTTCAGTTGCATCTGGGCGGGCTGATCGCGGCTGTTGCCAACCTTGAGCAAACCCCATGACTCCCCCCGCGCCCCCGGCCAAAGGGACCGCCAGAGCCCCCGCCAAAGCCCGCCCGGTGTTGGTGATCGAGGATATGCCCTCGCTGCAGATGACCTACCGCGCGGTGCTGAACGAGGCCGGCTACCGGGCGCTGTCGGCCGCCTCGGCGCAGGAAGGGCTGGCCCTGCTTGGGCGTGACCAACCTGCGGTGGTCGTGCTCGACTTGATGCTGCCGGATCGCGACGGGCTCGACCTGATGCGCGAAATCCTTGCCCGCCGCCCCGATACCGCCGTGATCGTGATCACCGCCGATGGCTCGATTGCCAAGGCGGTCGAGGCGATGCGCGCCGGCGCGCATGAGTTTTTGCTGAAGCCGTTCGACCAGCTGCGCTTTCTCGACGCGGTGGCAAATGCCGCGCGCCCGCAAACGACCGCGCCGCGCCGCCCGGCACCGCCGGCGCTGACCGCGCCGCTGCCAACCGGCGGCGGGCGCGGCGAGGCCTTCATCGGCTCTTCCGCCGCGATGGAGCGCATTCATGCCAAGATCCGCTCGGTGGCGCGCTCGATGGCAACCGTCTTCATCACCGGCGAAAGCGGCACCGGCAAGGAATTGTGCGCGCTGGCAGTGCACGACAATTCGGCGCGGAGCGGCGGCCCCTTCATCGCCCTCAATTGCGGCGCGATCCCGCATGAGCTGCTCGAATCCGAGGTGTTCGGCCACATCAAAGGCAGCTTCACCGGGGCGGTTTCCGACAAGCCCGGGGCGGCGGCGGCGGCCGATGGCGGCACCCTGTTCCTCGACGAGGTCTGCGAGATGGCCCCAGCGCTGCAAACCAAGCTGTTGCGTTTCCTGCAAACCTCGATGGTCCAGCCGGTCGGCGCGACGCGACCGCGCAAGGTCAGCGTGCGCATCATTTGCGCCACCAACCGCGATCCGCTGGAATCGGTGCGCCGCGGCCAGTTTCGCGAAGACCTCTACTACCGGCTTTACGTGGTGCCGATCCACATGCCGCCGCTGCGCGAGCGAGGCGATGACGTGATCGAGATCGCCGAGGCGGCCTTGCGGCGCTTCGGTGCCGAGGAAGGTCGCAGCTTCGCGGGCCTTGCGCCGGAGGTGCGCGCCCTGTTTCGGCGCTTGCCCTGGCCGGGCAACGTGCGCCAGGTGCTGAACGTGATCCGCAATGTGGTGGTCCTGAACGAGGGCGGTGTCGTGACCGCCGGCATGCTGCCCGACGAGATGCCAAGCAGCGCAGGTCCCGTGGTCACCCAGCCACTCGATCCGCCGTCTTCGGCGCAGCGCTTCGATGATCTGGTTGGCCTCACCCTGGCCGAAATCGAACATCGGATGATCATAGCCACGCTGGCCCGCCATGGCGGATCGGTGCCGCGTGCCGCCCGCGTGCTGGACCTCTCGCCCTCGACCCTTTACCGCAAACTGGCAAGCTGGCAGCAGGGCTGACCCCCCGATTTCTCCCTTTTCCAAGTATCCTCGGGGGTGAATTGGCCGCAAGGCCAAGAGGGGGCCGACAGCCCCCTTTTGCGTCCCGCCGATCAGACGAACTGTTCGCCGATCAGTCGCTCATCGAGGCCATGACCAGGGTCGAACAGCAACCGGTGGCGCACCTTGGGCTCGGATCGGATCTCGACCGCAACCACATGGCGCACCGAGCGGCCATCGGCATCGGCCATCACCGGGCGTTTGATGGCGTCCAGCACATCGAACCGCACCACGGCGGTCTTCGGGAGCAGCGCGCCGCGCCAGCGCCGCGGCCGGAACGCTGCCACCGCCGTCAGCGCCAGCACATCCGAGCCGATCGGAAGAATCGGCCCGTGCGCCGAATAGTTGTAGGCGGTCGATCCGGCCGGGGTGCAGACCATCGCGCCGTCGCAGATCAGTTCCGCCATGCGCTCGCGGCCATCGACACTGACCCGCAGCTTGGCCGCCTGCGGTCCCGCGCGCAGCAGGCTTACCTCGTTGATCGCCAGCGCCTGATGGGTTTGCCCCGAGGGGGTCTCGGCGGTCATGGCCAGCGGGTTGATCACCTCCTCCACCGCCGCCCGCAGCCGCTCGGGCAGGCCCTCAACGGCAAAGCCGTTCATCAGAAAGCCGATGGTGCCGCAGTTCATGCCATAGATCGGCAGGCCCAGACCGTGGTGCTCGTGCAGGGTCTGCAACATGAAGCCGTCACCGCCAAGCGCCACCATGACCTCGGCCTCGGCGGCGCTGGCCTGGCCGTAAGCGGCGGTCAACGCAGCATTGGCCGCCACCGCTGCCGGGGCGGTGCTGGCCGTGAATCTGATCCGCATGCTGGCCTCTCGCTTGATGGTGAGCGCAGTCATGCGGCCAGCCCCGCCCGAACTCAAGCCCTTGCGGCACCCGATTTCGGGCAAACGCGCGCCACGGTCGTTTTCCGCCCTTTCTGTCGCTGCCACCATCGGCTAGAAAATTCCCATCCCCCCTGAACAGGAGACGTGCCATGACCGCCTCGCACCGTGACCCCCGCTTCTTCACTGAAACCCTGGCTCAACGCGACCCCGAGCTCTTCGCCGCGATCGCCGGCGAGCTTGCGCGCGAGCGCCGCGAGATCGAATTGATCGCCTCGGAAAATATCGTCAGCCGCGCCGTGATGGAGGCGCAAGGTTCGGTGCTGACCAACAAATACGCCGAAGGCTATCCCGGGCGGCGCTACTATGGCGGCTGCGAATGGGTTGATGTGGCGGAAAATCTGGCGATCAGCCGCGCGAAAGCCCTGTTTGGCTGCGCCTATGCCAACGTCCAGCCCCATTCCGGCAGTCAGGCCAATCAGGGCGTGTTCAACGCCCTGATCGCACCCGGCGATACCATTCTGGGGATGAACCTCGCCTCGGGCGGGCATCTCACCCATGGGGCGGCGCCTAACCAGTCGGGCAAATGGTTCCATGCGGTGCAATACGGGGTGCGGGCGCAGGACAACCGGATCGACGACGATCAGATCGAGGCGCTGGCGCTGGAACACCAGCCCAAGCTGATCATCGCGGGCGGCTCGGCGATCCCGCGCCAGATCGACTTCGCCCGTTTCCGCGCCATTGCCGATCGGGTGGGGGCGTATCTGATGGTCGATATGGCGCATTTTGCCGGGCTGGTGGCGGGCGGGGCGCATCCCTCGCCGTTCCCCTTTGCCGATGTCGTGACCACCACCACCCACAAGACCCTGCGCGGCCCGCGCGGCGGCATGATTCTGACCAACCGCGAGGACATCGCGAAAAAGGTCAACGCGGCCATTTTCCCCGGCATTCAGGGGGGCCCCTTGATGCATGCCATCGCGGCCAAGGCGGTGGCGTTCGGCGAGGCGCTGGAGCCTTCGTTCAAGGACTATGCCGCGCAGGTGGTCAAGAACGCTCAGGCGCTGGCCGATCAACTGCTCAAGGGCGGGCTGGCGATCGTCACCGGCGGCACCGATACCCATCTGATGCTGGTCGATCTGCGGCCCAAGGGGGTCAAGGGCAATGCCACCGAAAAGGCGCTTGGCCGCGCCCACATCACCTGCAACAAGAACGGCATCCCGAACGATCCCGAAAAGCCCACCATCACCTCGGGTGTGCGGCTGGGCAGCCCGGCCGGCACCACCCGCGGCTTCGGCGAGGCCGAATTTCGCCTGATCGGGCAATGGATCGTCGAAGTGGTCGATGGTCTGGCCGCCCACGGCGAAGACGGCAATCACGAGGCCGAAGCGGCGGTGTGCGCCAAGGTCGAGGCGCTGTGTGCCCGCTTCCCGATATACCCCGCGCTGTAAGAGGTGTGCGCCACCGGTTCCCGACATGCACCGTTGCCAACGGGCCAGACAGGCGCGGCCTTATTTGACGCGGGTCAAATCAGGCAAGAGCCGAAGCTGCAAACGCCGTTCTCATCACGGCTGATCGCGCGCGGTGCGATCACGCATCGAGAACGGCTTCCAGCGCGTCAAGCAAAGCCTCCAGCTCGGGTTGCGCCTGCTGCCAGATTGCTTCGGGTGACTGGTGGGCGTCCACCGCCTTGAACATCCGGTCGATCCGGCCGGCGCGGCTGCCGAGATCGGCGTAGCCAAGTGTCGCCGCAACCCCGGCCACTTGATGCGCGATGGCCGCGACCTGCGCCAGAGCGTCGGCAGTCGCCGTTCCGCGGCCCAGATCCTGACGGATGGCTTCGATCGCCAGCACGCGCACTTCGGCCAGATTGATGAAACGCTGTCTGGCGGCGGCAAGAAACGGTGGAGTGCCATGATCGGATCCGGCGGTTAGCATGATCCGCTACGCCAGCGCGCGCAGGCGCTGGCCCTCCATCTGGTCACCGCACGCGGAGCGGAGCGCCCGCTCCAGCAGGCTGGCCACCGAGGTCTGTTTGAAAATGCCGGTGGTTTGCGGCAGGCCGACATGGACGGCGGGAAGCGGCAGTGCCAGGGTCTGAAACACGTCCTCGAACTTCAGCAGTGAAGCCGCGATCGTGCTGGTCAATTCTTCGCGGTCAAGATTGGCCTCCCGATCGGTCACGCAAACGAAGTCACCGTGGCCGGCATGGGCCAGCACAAAGGGATGGGTCTTCAGCGCATCGGCAATCGCCGCGGCGACGTTTGCCATGTAATCCATGTAGCCCACATGATCGGCGGCCGCGAAGGCCTGGGCCGCATTCACCACCTGGATCGCGATTGCCGCGTAGTTGTGCAGCTTCAGTCGCCCGAACGTCAGCAACTGGTTTTCGAGGGCCATGAATTCGACCATCCAGTCGGCCCTGCCGACCGCGATCGGGTCGCCAAAGTCAAGCTGCCGCTTCGGCAGATCGGACCACGATTCGAGCTCGAGCTGGAAGGCACTTGCCCGACCTTGTTCGGAGACCAGCCGCGCCATCATGCCAAGTCGCGCCGAGAGTTCGATCTCGTCGATCGGTTTGGTGAAGTAGTCGGTGGCACCGGCCGCGAATGCCTGTTCGACAAATTTCTTTGCCGCCATCGAGGTGATCATGATGATCGGGGTGTGGCGGTAAACCGGCACCGCGCGGATCTGGCGGCAAAGTTCAATGCCGTCCATGCCCGGCATCTCGATATCGAGCAGGAAGCAATCGAACGGCTGGCTCTGGCGCGTCAGCAGCGCCAGGGCCCGCGCCGCGCTTTCTGCGATGACAAGATTGTCGTAGCCATTACGGCGCATGTAGCCCTGAAGCAAAAGCCGGAAAACCGGGTCATCATCGACTGCAAGGAATCTCAGTCCAGACATGGGCTTCCTCCGATTGCTTAACGGAAGCTACCCGGGCAATTTGTCAAAAATGTGGATAAAGGCTTATCCCCTTGGCTCCGGTCACCCAAGATGTAGCAGGCGGGGGTTGCAGCGCACCAGGCGTTCGCGTAATGTTCCGCCATGCCCGCACGCTGGACATCAGATCGCCCCATGTCGCG
>Ga0172369_10000069_pt1 | contig 135867 bp, 126 predicted proteins | sample LakKiv25m_FD_114539 | JGI IMG/M metagenome (GOLD analysis project Ga0172369, IMG submission 114539) | Freshwater microbial communities from Kabuno Bay, South-Kivu, Congo - kab_022012_11.25m | ecosystem: Environmental > Aquatic > Freshwater > Lake | place: Democratic Republic of the Congo... | reverse complement strand
TAGTCATGACATGGTATATGGAAATAAGCAGATCTCCCTTATTTCCTACCTTTTAGGGAACCATGCAAGATGTGATTACCCTCACACTGTGGGTCTGTATGTCTAATGTACCTTTATAGTATTGCATATTTTGATACATCTGTCAAGACCCTTGAAGATTTTATATGGTATGGTAAGGTCTTTTGGCTCGGAAGAAATGATCAAGGAGAAAATTCTCATGCAAACAGTTCTTTGTGAAGTGTGCGGAAAACAGTTCATTGAAGAATATGATAGAGATCGGGTTATTGTCCATTGGGGAATTCTTGCATTTGCAGTGGAAACGATCTCATGTCACACGTGCCCTTCGTGCGCAGCACAGGAGAGGCTAGAAGAGATCAAAAAATCGTTTAATCACGATAATAAGTGGTTTCGGCAAGCAGGACATGATATCATTCGCGGGAAGCGTCCAAGTCAATGGATTATCACCGCAAAACAGCGTGGAACTGCTACAGATTTTACGATTTTTTGGGAGGGTTACTTTGATGTTTCTTCGCGAGAACGTAAGCAAAGGCTTATGCAGTATATGGAGGAACTCGGAATTCTTTCTAGAGAGCCAGGTGGCCATTGGCAGATAGTTGACGAGCATAGGGGAATCGTCATAACTCCCCAACTTTTCTCTATCAGGCTTTATCTCACGCGAAGAGCTGATGCCGCTGACTTTGTGCATGCATATAATGAGAATTCCTATTGGAATTTTGCGTATGCACATCGACTCATGCAATAAAGCTCTAAAAAAAATATTAGCAGGGATAAAAGGTACTTGAAAAGTACCAAAATCGCTGCTTTTTATTTTTTAATTTTATAATAAATCGAGTTAGACTATACAAGATATTCCGTTTTGTGATATACTGAAGTGTATGAAACATTTAGGTAAAAAAAATATTAGTATAGTGCTCTCTCGATACGTGAAAAATCAGCAAAGCGCTCGAGAAATTTCTAATGAGATGCATATTCCTATTGATCGCATATATCATATTTTAAAAAAGAATAATATAGCAAGGCGTTCAGCAACTATACAAAATAAAATTCGATTTGAAAAAAAGAAGCCCTCATTTAATATTAAGTGTATTGAGCCAGAAAAAGACATTTTGTTTATTGCCGGTATTTTATTGTATTGGTGTGAAGGCGCGCAATGGGATGGTGGAGATACTGTTGATTTTGCGAATAGTAATACTGAAATGATCCTTCTTTTTCTTTTCTTTTTGAGAAAGATATGCAATGTTGACAAAAATAGGATAAGATGCTATCTTTATTGCTATAGTAATCAAGATGTACAATCTCTGATAGAGTATTGGTCGAGGGTAACAAAGATTCCCAAGGTTCAATTCTCAAAGCCGTACGTTCGTCACGATTTTAATGAAAAAAAGAAGGGAAAGATGCTATACGGCTTGATTCATATTCGATATTGCGATAAAAAGCTTTTATTATGTATGAAGAATTGGATACAGATTGTTCCTCGAAAAATTATGAATACGTATGGGCGGTTACCGAAGTAGTCAAACGGGGCTGACTGTCAATAGGCAGCTTTTTTGAGTAATCAAAATTGAAAAATCGGGTTAACTGTCGGGAAGCCTTCATTCCGAAAGGAATATGGTAATCCGCAGCCAAGCTTTCCGGTTTAAAACCGGATTGAAGGTTCAGAGACTATACGCCTGACACCCTAATGAATAATTATTCATGGGTGATGAGATAGTCCACGCCTCTTGGAAACAAGGGGGTAAGTGAAATCAGCTGGCTTAGCCTTCAGAGGTGCAAATCCTCTACCGCCCATGGAGTATCTGTATTAGCAACTGCCAGCGGCAGTTGCGGAGGATTTGCGCGGGTTGCGACAATGGAAAGCAACCCAGTATCGCGAATCGGAGTGAGCGGCAAATCCTCTACCGCCCATAGATCTCACATGCCACCTTAGCTCAGCGGTAGAGCAACACTTTTGTAAAGTGAAGGTCCTCGGTTCGAATCCGAGAGGTGGCTTTGGGAAGCTTATTTTTAATAATTTTAATCAATACTGATATGTCTCAAGATAATCTCATTAAAATGGAATGTTCACAATGTAAGAACATTAATTATTATTCTAAAAAGAATAAGAAAAAAATCAAAAATCGTCTGGAACTGAAAAAAATGTGCGCTCATTGCAAGAAACATACACTTCATAAAGAAACAAAATAAAAAAAGAATCCGTCCTAAAAGACGGATTTTTTTTATCTTTGGGATTCTTCTCTGCCGGTTGGCGGATTGTACTCAGAATGACATTATACCTTACGCGCTCTCATCCATTCAAATGTGCGCCGTAATCCTTCTTCAAGAGATACACGAGGTTCCCAGCCTGTATATTCTTTTGTTATACTTGCATCAAGACAGTTGTGCCGTACTTCTCCTTTTTTTGCTTCATCATAATGAACGGTGGGTGGCGTATCAGTATATAAGGAAAGAAGTTGAACAAGATCTAGTACTGACGTTTTCTTTCCGGTAGAAAGGTTATAGGCTCCCTGAATATGATCTTGGCGTGAAGTAGTAAGCATATCTATGCAATCATCTACAAAAAGGTAATCGCGCGTTTGATGTCCATCTCCAAAAATCACAAGCGGATTGCCAGAGAAAAGTGCTTTGGTAAAAATAGAAATAACGCCACACTCTTTACTCAAGCCCTGGCGCGGACCATAGATATTTGAAAAACGCAATGACACAAAATCAAGATCATGCGCATCATGTGCAAACTGAAGGTATTTTTCAAAAAAGAATTTACTCCAACCATAAGGAGATTCTGGCCGTGCAGAAAAGTCATGAGGAAATGCCTCCATGTCATCCGGTAGTTCACCGTAAATAGCTCCGCCAGATGAAGAAAAAATTATTTTTTTCGCATGAGTGCGCAATGCGTTTTTGAGTATATGTAGTCCGCCAACAATATTAATATCACCGTCATACAGCGGATCCGTAACGGAAACACGAACATCAACATGTGCCGCAAGATGATAAATGTATACCGGCTGTTCCTTATCAAAAATATCTTCAAGATTAGGATTACGAATATCTATCTCATAAAAACAACAGCCATTGGTTTTGGAAATAACGTCCGGATGTATATTCTCAAGCGATCCGCTCGAAAGATTATCTACTACAACAACAGGATATTCTTGAGCAACTAATCTATCAACAAGATGAGATCCAATAAAGCCTGCTCCGCCAGTGACAAGTATTTTTTCTTTTTGATTCTCCATAATGTATTAATGCTGAATATAGAAACCGCCGCCGGATACAAGCGCATATCCAATGCGTGAACTCACAAACACTTCAATATTTGCTGCAATAAAGAGAATAACTGCAAGAATGGGAATAGTGGCAAGTGCCCAAATAAATGTTTTTTTAAAAATATTACTTCTACTCTGCGCGCTAGAATTATGCATCCATTCAGTGCCAAATCGTATACCCAAGGCTGCAGAAAATAAGATGGCAGGAATTTCAAAAACGCCGTGAGGTATAATGGTAGCAAATGAAAAGTATGCTGTTTGAAATATATTTGTTGGAAATGAAAAAAATGATCCCATTATCACATATCCGATAATAAATCCATTAAGAGAAATTGCAAATAGGGGAATAAGACCAAATATGAATCCGCCAAACATCATGAGAAGCGCTGAGGTGATATTATTTACAAAAATTTTAAGGACCATTGCAAAATCAAATGTAAATGTATCACCAACAATTTCTTTAAACATGTCCGCCAGCTGGTTTTGAAGATCTGGTATGATACCGTAAGAAACTGCGCCGCTAATAATGCTAATACAAAAAAGAGACGTCACAAGACGCAACCATTGTTTCTGACGTACTGCCAAATTCCAATAGTAATGAAATAAACGTGTAAACATGGATGTTATAGGGTATTCCTTCGGGCTGGAGGGAGTCGAACCCTCTGCCTCTTGGTCCCGAACCAAGCGTGATACCATTTCACCACAGCCCGACAAAAGATATTAAGCAAAAGTTAGTATAGCAATTCCCTTGAAAATATCAAGATACCGTGTATAATCATTTCATATGAAAAACATTCAACATCTTGCCATTATTATGGATGGCAATCGCCGCTGGGCACAAGAGCGCGGATATCCCGGATATGTGGGACATGAACATGGATATGAAACGTTAAAACGTATTTCAGATTATGTTTTTTCTAGAAGTATTCGTATTCTTACAGTATTTGCTTTTTCAACTGAAAATTGGAATCGAGCAGAAAAAGAAGTTGGCGTACTCCTTTCTTTATGCGCTCGTGCTTTGCAAGAGCAGTTTGGTCAATTGTCAAAAAATGGTATTCAACTTCGGTTTATTGGGGATATTTCTGCGTTTCCACGCGTACTGCAAAATGAAATGGTACACATTACAAAAGAAACAGAAAACAATACACGTGGCATATTAAACGTTGCCTTAAATTATGGCGGCAGACAAGAATTAATACGTGCCGTTAAGAATATTATACGTGATGACATTCAGCCTGATAACGTTACAGAAGATCTTATTTCAAATTATACCTACACACAAAGACTTCCAGATCCAGAGCTTCTTATTCGAACATCAGGAGAGCAGCGGCTTTCCGGATTTCTCACTTGGCAAACAGTCTATAGTGAATTGTATTTTTTACAAAAATATTGGCCAGATGTTACTGTAGATGATATTGATACTGCGCTCAATATGTATGCACAGCGTCATCGCAGATTTGGCGCGTAAGATTGCCTATTGGTGATTTGCGAAGAATCATTGTGTGCTATATAATAAAGTACAGTATGTTTTCATTACCACGTTTTACTGTACACGGAAAAAAAAGAATATATTATAAACAAAGCGAATCTCGTTTTTACCAGATGCGCCATGTTTTTTTTATTTGGATAGGAAATAGTATTCAGGCTCTATGGTTTCTTATTCGCTTGCCATTTTTTCTTTTTGCGCTTATAGTATTGTTCCCGTTGGTATTGATAAAGAAAATGATACTGTCTTTTATATATACCGCACCAAGGAAAAAGAACCAACCATTCAAAAAACAAGTTCAAACAATACTAAGAACATGGCGAGCGCCACATGCACATAACGTGCATGGGAAACAGGGAGGAATTCGAAAACATATTAACAGTCGTAAGAAATCTACGCATTTCTGGCGCGTAAAACATGTAGGTGGTGTAGCAATTATTGCCGCCTTTCTTGCTTTACCGTTTGCATTCTCCAATCTTATCCAAGAGCTTTCGGTAGTTCGCGCACAGACAACAGAGCATGCAACCCGCGGACTACAAGATTTTTCTCAAGCACAAGATGGTTTTGAAACATTTCGCACTCAAGATGCGGAAAAAAGTTTTCAGCAAGCACTTGCTGATTTTCAAGAAGCAGAAAAAAGCATAACAAAGATTAATGCATCACTTATTGCAATTGCGCGCATTCTTCCTGGAAAAGGCAGTGCGCTTGCAGACGGAAAAGCACTTATTAATGCCTGGCAAGATATTGCACAGGCAGGTTCTCATCTTGCGCGCGCCGCAGATGCATTTCAACCGCCATTTCAAATTTTCAGTCCCGGATTTCTTGATTCGTTTCAGACAATGAATAATGAATTAAAAGTTGCAGCACCATTTCTTGCTCAGGCAGATACGCGCCTTCAATCCGTGCATAAGGAAAATATTCCTGCAGAAAATAGCCAACAATTTTTGCAAATGCGCGTATTGCTTCATGCGCTTGCCGGTAATATGAAAGATATTACTGATCTTGGAGATAGCGTTATTCGTATATTTGCAAAAAATCAACTACGTAGATATTTGGTTGTATTTCAAAATAATACAGAACTTCGAGCAACCGGTGGATTTATTGGTTCTTATGCGCTTGTTGATTTTGCAAATGGAAGTATCCGAAATATTGAGATTCCAGCCGGTGGGTCATACGATCTTCAAGGATCACTACGCGAAACAGTGCAATCTCCCCAACCGCTCCATATCGTAAATCCAATATGGCAATTTCAAGATGCAAATTGGTTTCCGGATTTTCCCACATCAGCAAAAAAACTTATGTGGTTTTATGAAAAATCCGGCGGTCCAACTGTTGATGGCGTGATTGCGGTGAATGAAAGTGTTGCAGAAAAACTTATACAACTTACCGGACCCATAGATATGCCGGAATATGGCAAGGTTATTACTGCTGAGAATTTTTTGCAAGAAACACAAAAAGCTGTTGAAATTGAATATGATAAACAGCAAAATACACCCAAAAAATTTATTTCCGATCTTATTCCAAAAGTGATAAGTCAATTACAGGAACATACAAAAGGGGATATGCTGCCGCTTATTCAAATCCTTAGTGATGCGATTCGCGAGAGAGAAATTCAATTATATCTAAATTCACCTCTTGATCAATCGCTTCTTCAAAAATTTGGCGCTACCGGAGAACTTCGCGCCACGCGCGGCGATTATATTATGGTTGTAGATACAAATGTAGGTGCAGGGAAATCCGATGGTGTTATCAATCAAGCTGTTCATCATACGCTTACTATTGCAGACAATGGTTTGCTTACCGTACATTTAAATATTCAGCGTGATCATCATGGAGATAAAGCAAATCCCTTTACAGGACTTCCCAATATTGATTATATGAGAATCTATGTTCCATATGGGAGTAAGGTATTGAATGCATCTGGATTTCAAGAAATTGATTCATCTTTATTTAAAAATCCTCCCATGGAGTATCATCTAGATTCTGATCTGCGAGCAATTGAACGAGACGAACGGCATATTACTGCAAAAAATATTTCCACACACGCAGAGATGGGTAAAACCGTTATTACAGGTTGGTTTGTTACAGATGTGGGCGATTCCCGTTCCGTAGATGTTATATACCAATTGCCATTTACCGCAAAAGATATCTTAACGAATGGATATTCCTTGCTTCTTCAGCGCCAATCAGGGACACGTATTCAATCGTATGTATTTGATGCGAATATAGCCTCTCAATGGACAGTTGATTGGAAGTATCCAAATAATATGACATTAGCATCTTCCACACTTCACTGGGAGACACAGGCATTAAAAAATGATACTGTCTTTGGCTTTACGCTTCAAAAAAGATTTTAAAAATAAGACTCATATGAAGTCAGATTCAATTCATGAATTAAAAAAACGGCTTGATGGCATTGTTGATGGAAATGGCAAAATTGAAGAAATAAAAACATTTCTTGAACAAGAACAAGATGAGAGTGAAGAAGAAAATTTAGACGTTATTCAACCAAAAAGCGGTATAAAAAAGTTTATTTTTATAGGGATTTTTTTGTTTTTATGCGCAGCTGCTGCTATGGCTTGGCTTGGCTATACTCTATTTAATCCGTACAACAAAAAAGAAGCGCCAGAGAGTATGCGCTTGAATGTAAGCCAAGAAGATATGGCGCTCTCTGCTGGCTCTGATGTTCGATACGATATTACATATGAGAATACAGAAAAAAATTCAGCAACAGATGTTACTCTCATCATTGAATATCCAACAGGATTTTCTTTAAAACAAACATCATTGGCACCTAAAAATACACAGAAAAACTATTGGGAAATTGGTACGCTCCAAGGAGGAGAGCGAGGTATGCTTACCATTGAAGGTACTATCATGGGAAGAAAAGATGAAGAAAAGCAGTTTTTTGCTACCATGTATTATCGTCCCAGTACTATGAATACACAGTTTGTTGTAAAAAAATCATGGAGACTAACCATTTCATCTCAGCCAGTTTCATTGAGCGGTCCTTCTGAAGCAACTGTTGGTGAACAAATAATATATATTGTTTCGTACAGTGATTTAAAAAGTGTGGGTGGCGGTTCTGCAACACTTTTACATGTAGATATTCCTCAAAGTTTTCTTATTCGGGAAATCACCCCTAAGCCAGATGGAGGTGCAAGTAGTTGGACATTAGACACGCTTCTTAAAAATATGGATCAAGCTTCGCAGGGTGGTCTTATAAAAATATCTGGCGTCTATCAAGAGGGAACAAAAGGAACTATAGGTATACGCGTATCGTTAGAATCTCCAAATGGAGGCACAAAGACATCAACAGATCTTGCGCTTTTTCAAACAAAAGTAAATGAAGGAACACAAAAAACAAAAGAAGATGTTTCTGTAAAATTGGTACTCAATAATTCATCTAGTAATATGCCCATTACCCTTGGGACGCCATTGGAATACGCCATAACACTTGAGCATGCTACTGAAACCCCGCCGATTAAAGATATAAAAGTTCAACTACAATTCAAAAACCTCCCAATAGGAACCGTGGCAGGTCAATGGAAATCTGGATTAATAAGCGGCTCAACTAAAGAAATTAAAGACGCAACACTTAAATGGTCTGTGGCAGATATTTCTGAATTTTCAGTACTTGATCCTGGTGAAAAAATAGATCTTACTGTTCAAATATATCTTCCTAAAAAAATTGAAGTATCAGATGCCACGCTAGAAGCAGTAGCACTTATAAGCGGTGTGAAAGAAGATACGCAAGTGATTGTGAGCAGTAATACTATTCAAAGCCCTATAAATTCTGATTTTGCTCTTTTATTGGATTCTGCAATTTTGGATAACGAACTTGTTGCAGGAAAACCAAAAACATATCATATTGAATGGACTGTCTCAAATTCTCTTCATGAGTTGAAGGATCTTAAAATTTCTGCGCGCTTACCTTCATCAGTAACATGGCTGGGAAATGAAACTCGTACTGCCGGAGATATTCATTTTGATGAACAATCACGCCAGATTTTGTGGACGCTCAATCGCTTACCGGTTTCTGTAAAAAAAGTTTCATTAGCATTTGATGTGCAGATAACGCCGAGTGATGATGATCTTAAGCGTACAGATGCATGCTCTAGCCGTAAGCCATTGCCGCTTATTTCAAAAATTATTGCATTTGCAACTGATACTGTTGCAAAGAGCAATATTCAGTCAGAGCAATCTATAGTTATCCAAGGCCCGCCGTTAGAAGAATGTAAGAAAAGTGAGTAACAAAATATGATGCTTTATAACACACTTACCAGGAAAAAGGAGATATTCGCACCACTGCAAGAAGATACTGTAGGCATGTATTCATGCGGCCCAACCGTATATAACTATCCTCATATTGGCAATTATCGTGCATATATTTGCAATGATCTTTTGGCGCGTGCCTTAGCATACTCTGGATACACGGTGCGACATATTATGAATATCACTGATGTAGATGATAAAACAATTCGTGATTCTCAAAAAGAAGGAATTCCATTGCAAGAATTTACCGCGCGATACGAAAAGGCATTTTTAGAAGATCTTGACTCACTTTTATTACGTACTATTACACACCATCCACGAGCAACAGAGCATATTCAAGATATGGTTTTGCTTATTCAAGAACTCCTACAAAAAGGGATTGCATATAAAGGAGAAGATGGAAGTATCTATTATGCCATAAAAAAATTTTCTTCGTATGGCTCCTTATCAGGATTTCATATTGAAGATTTGGAAACCGGCGCATCTGGCCGTATGCAAGCAGATGAATATGAAAAAGAACATGTCCAGGATTTTGCATTATGGAAAGCGTGGATTCCATCTGATGGAGATGTGTATTGGGAAACGTCACTTGGAAAAGGAAGGCCGGGATGGCATATTGAATGTTCTGCCATGAGTTCAAAATATCTTGGATTGCAGTTTGATATCCACTGTGGTGGTATTGATCTTATTTTTCCGCATCATGAAAATGAGATTGCACAAAGCGAGGGTGCACATATAGAGAAGTTTGTAAAATATTGGGTTCATAATGCATGGTTGTTGGTTGATGGAAAAAAGATGGCAAAGAGTGTGGGAAATTTTTATACACTTCGAGATATTATGGCTCGCGGTATACATCCATTAGCATTTAAATTATTCTGCCTTACTACACACTATCGCCAGCCTATTAATTTTACATTTGATGCGCTCGCAAGCGCAGAACAGGGTTTGCGACATATACAAGCCGCTGCTCTTCATGTAAAAGAAATGGCAGCGCATGCTGAGAATGAAAGTCCGTGCGCACGAGCACAGCAACTTATTGATCAATTACAGGCGGATATAAAAAATGCATTAGATGATGATATAAATAGTCCACAGGCTCTTGCTGCGCTTTTTGAATTCATAAAAGCAATCTATAAAGAAGAAAAAGAATTTACCCGCGAGGATTATAAAGAATTTTTTCATGCTCTTTGCGATGTTGATCGCATATTTGGCTTTGATATAGAGAATATTTCTGCGCCAGATATCCCAACAGATGTACAAACTCTTATAGAAAAACGAGAAAAAGCGCGACAGCAAAAACAATGGAAGGCCGCAGATGAACTTCGCTCACACATTGAAGAAAAAGGATATACAGTAGAAGATACACCACGTGGTCCGCGAGCCGTAAAAGTATGATATATTTTTTTATTTTTAGTAGCGCATGTGGACTCACATGGCTTGTGACTGCGGGTGTGCGGCAATTTGCACGTACATGCGATATTACAGATAAGCCAACAGAAGCACGGAAAATTCATGCCAAGCCTATCCCGCTTTTAGGCGGTGTTGGTATTTATATATCACTTGCCTTGCTTATTATTGGGTATCTTTTTTTTGCACCGTCCTCATGGCCGCAACTTATAGATATGCATGTTATTCCAAAACATATTATTGGCATTCTTATTGCTGGGTTCTTGCTTATGGTAGGAGGATTTCTTGATGATATATACAACCTTAAGCCATATCAGCAAATTATTTGGCCTATTTTTGCGGCACTCATAGTTATTGCATCAGGCATTGGTGTTGAAAAAATAACCAACCCATTTGGCGGATATATTGTTTTAAGCAAGTTAGCGTCAGATGCGCTAACGTTTGTATGGTTATTAGTGGTCATATATACCACTAAATTTTTGGATGGCCTTGATGGATTAGTGTCTGGAATGACAGTGATTAATGCTAGCATTATTGCTCTTTTAAGTTTATTTTTCTTTGTAAATATTCCTACAGCAATACTTGCAGTGCTTGTTGCGGGTTGTTTTTTTGGATTTCTTGTATGGAATTTTCATCCTGCAAAAATATTTTTAGGAGAAGCGGGAAGTACATTGGCAGGGTTTCTTTTGGGAGTACTCGCAATTATTTCCGGAGCAAAATTTGCCACTACCCTTCTTATTCTTGGCATTCCGATTCTTGATGGAATGTGGGTTATTTTTAGAAGGATGATTCTTGAATGGAGATCTCCTTTTCAGGGAGATAAAAAACACATTCATTTTCGCTTATTAGATGCCGGACTTTCCCAGCGCAAGGCAGTATTTTTATTATATGGCATTGCGGCAGCGTGCGGCGGCCTTGCACTTTTTTTACAAAGTTCGCAAAAGATCTATGCACTTGCTTCTGTGGGAATTGGCATGATTGTGCTCATTTTTTTCCTTATACGAAAGGAAAAGAGAAGTGTTCGTTGATATTTGACAGTTTTTTTGAATGTGATATACTCATGGTATCTTATGTATGAGTAGTAAAAAAACAGTATGTTTGCAGTAATACGGACAGGCGGAAAACAGTACATTGTAAAGGAGGGGGATGTACTTGCCGTTGAAAAATTAGAAGGAAAAGAGCAGGATACCGTGACATTTGAAGATGTCCTCCTTTTATTTGATGAAACAGGGGAACAGGTTCAGATTGGCACCCCATCGTTAAAGGGTATACAAGTTTTTGGTTCTATTGTAGAACAAGGAAGAGGCGAGAAAGTTACAATTATCAAATATAAAAGAAAAGTAAGATACCGCAGAAAAAGGGGGCATCGCCAGAGTTTTACAAAAGTAAAAATTACAAAAATAGCATAAAAAATACGGGATTTTACTCCCGTTTTTTTATTATATTATCAATACCCTCCTATACTTCCCGTCGCATTTTCATGGCATCTCCAAGTGTTACTTCATCCGCATATTCAATATCTGCTCCTCGTGGCAGACCACGTGCTAAACGGGTAACGCGAACCGGGTATGATTTTAAAAGTTTTGAAAGATAGAGCGTAGTGCTTTCTCCTTCTAGATCGGGATTAAATGCCAAAATAATTTCTTTTATTTTTTGATCCGGGTGTTTGAGTCGCTCGGTAAGTTCTTTTATTTTGAGTTTATCAGGAGTAATTCCTTCCAGAATATTAATATTTCCTCCGAGTATATGATATAAGCCGCGGTAATCACCGGTCTTTTCAATAGCCTCCACTTCATGGCTAAAAGCCACAACACATACTACGCCTTTTTCTCTGGATGGATGTGCGCAGAGTGCGCACGGAGTGCGATCTGCGTAATTATGACACACAAGACATGTGACAATAGCATCACGAAGATTCATAATAAGCTTTGCCATACGCAAAAGCTCTTGTTGTTGTTGCCGCAAAAGGAAAAACACAAATCGTTGTGCTGATTTCTCCCCAATGCCGGGAAATTTTGTAAATTGATCTATGAGAGCCTGAATGGGGGTGGGATATGACATATGTAGATGCGACTTCTGAAGTTAGAAGGGATTCTCAAATAATGCAAAAGAATCTCTATTTTTTTCTAGATTCTGGAAACTTGCGCGTTTTTCATTCCAAAAAAGGTTTACACTGCCAGTGGGCCCATTTCTGTGTTTTGCTACAATAATTTCTGCAGTATTTTTTTCATCTTCACTTAAATCTTCAATGCGATAATTTCTATCTGCGGCCTTGCGATAAATAAAGAGTACAACGTCTGCGTCTTGTTCAATACTTCCAGACTCACGAAGATGCGCGAGTTTTGGAATAGCAGGCTTACTAAGTTCAACAGCACGCGCAAGCTGTGAAAGTGCAATAACCGGAATGTTCAGTTCGCGCGCAATAGCTTTGAGACCGCGGGTAATTTCTGCAACTTCCTGGACTCTTCCATCGCTCTTTGAAAGACTTTCCATAAGCTGAAGGTAGTCCAAAATAATGACATCCAAACCATGCTCACTCTGAAGTCTACGCGCTTTTGTTTTAATTTCTAATATATTTGCAGACGCGGTATCGTCAATAAAAATTTTTGCTTCTGAAAGAGTATTCAGTGAGTGGCCAATTTTTACAAAATCATCTGAATCAGGTTTGTCTGAAAGTTTTCCTGTGCGCATTTTCCATAAATCAATACCTGCTTCTGCGCAAATCATACGGTCTACTAATTGTTCTTTAGACATTTCCAAGCTAAAAATTCCCACACTTGCCTTTCCGCGAATAGCCATTTGGCGTGCGACATCCAGAGCAAAGCTTGTTTTTCCCACACTTGGCCTGGCCGCAATAATAACAAGGTCTGATTTTTGAAATCCTGCAAGAATATTATCTAGATCAGTAAATCCCGTTGGCGTACCGCGCAGTTTTCCACGCTCCCTATGAAGTTCTTCAATGCGTTCAAATGCTTCGGTAAGGATGTTTTTAAGTGGGATAAATACTCGCTTGAGTAATCGTTGAGAAACGGCAAAGATGCGTTGCTCTGCTTTATCTAGTACATCCTGTACTTCATCTTCCGCGTTATATGAAAGTTGGGTAATTTCACTTGCCGCTCCCTGCAATCTGCGGAGCATAGCTTTTTTTTGAATGATACTTGCGTAATGCTTAACATTGCTTGACGTAGGAACAGCATTGGAAAGTTCCATAAGATAGCTTCTGCCGCCAACTTGTTCAAGTTGTTTTTTTTCTTCAAGTCTATTTGTTACGCTTAAAATATCAATAGGATCATGCCGTTCATAAAGATCAACCATAACCTCAAAAATAGTATGATGCGCATCTTTGTAAAAATCAGATGCATGCGCAGTATCTGCTATTTTTGTAATAGCTTCTTTATCTATAAGAATGGCACCAAGAAGCGATTGTTCCGCATCAAGATTATGCGGAGGGATACGGTCAAGAAGTTCATTCGGCATAGGGGATATATGGTTGTTTGTTATTTTGTTTTTTCATTGTATCTGATATAATAAAATTATCAAGGAAATATAGGGGATGAAATACTTGATTATTTTTGATAATCAGGTATACTGTTTGAATTGAAATAGAGTATGCGCCCATAGCTCAATCGGCAGAGCAACAGCCTTTTAAGCTGGTGGTTGAAGGTTCGATTCCTTCTGGGCGCATAAGCGCTTTTGAATATTTCATGTTTTTTGAAAATAAAAAAACCGCAATAGCTTTCTATCGCGGTATACTATAGGTCTTATGTGATTGCCGATCGCACCCTTTCATTTTGAGGTTTTCCGACCGAAAAATCAAAAGGGCGGCGGTAGTTCTGTGGATTCTCTAGAGTTCCCGATACCTTTTTCACGATCCGTTCAATCCTCTTGTCGTATCGTGAATCTGAGTAGCGAGGGAATTTTGCCTTAAACTCCGAAACGGTAAGCGGAATATCATGGAGACACCCCACCCCGTCATTTTTGAGCATAACGAGCATATCGTAAAGATTCTCGTTTAGCATCGTGACGGTGCCAATCGGCGAATCTGGCTCATTCCAGACAGGTAGGGAAAACGAAAACGGATAGTCTGGATTTACCGGAATAGCGATAGGTGACTCGTTTACTACCTGAGGAACCTTCACTGTCACAGAGGCAAGCGCAGAAAGTATAGGCTTTGGAAGAGATGGTGACGCAGGAACTTCAGCCTCAAGAGCTATTTGAAGTGCTAGATCCTCAAACGGACTCTTAAGATGTTCTTCTGCTGGTACGGTGGATTGCTCTTGTTCCTCTTGTATCTCAGATTTTTCCGTTTCTTTTTCAGAGGGAAGAGAGCTCTTCTCTGCATCGGCTTCTAGATCCTTAAGGAATGATTGGAAATCAATATGCGGCTCTATTGCCGTGATAACTCTTTTTGCAAGAGCATATTTGCCTCGCGAAAGAAATACAGAGAATATCTGCATTGCAGCTTCTGCGGTTGGTGATTGCTCTTGATTGAAGTCATTCCAGTCAATATCGGAGTCCGCATCTTCAAGGAGTCGGTGGGCATCATCACGATTTCCCTTTGCCATCAGAACGGAAAAAACCGTGCTGAATGTGGAAGCGGAAATCATCTTCTTTGGAATGTTCCACGAGAAGTATTGCCACATGTGTTCCAAGTAAGCAAATGCATCGTGGTAGCAAGACACTCCAAGAAGCGCGAAGAATAGCCTGCGAACTGAATCTTGAGTAACCTCTGCCGGGATACTTCCTGCAAGGTCAGGAACCCTATCTTCGAATGCATCAAGAGCAGAGGTGTGTATAGTGAAGATATGTTCAACGCGGTCAAATTCATCAGGATCAAGTAAATACAGTGCAATGCAAGAAACTTCGTCTCCCCTCAATGCCTGTTGGAAAAGGATGTGAATTGTATGGTGAATGACGTTGTCGCGCTCTTCCTCTATGGAAAGATTTTGCAACAACTCAGCTCCCTTTTTGATAAAGCGTGCAATCTCATGCACATCAATACCATGAACAAGATACTGCGAGCCCATATGTTCCTCCTTTTATGAGCTATTTAGTTGTAAAAGACCATGCAGATATGCTATCAAATAATATAATTTTTGTCAATAGTCAATAGATATTTTTCTTTATAATTTAAATAATTATTGAAAATATATACAAATATGGAGGCAATACCAAGTGGCATTGTGCCCATCGCAAACCTACCTGGGACCGGCTCTCTCCTTTCCAGAAGTTATGCGATTTATAAAGCCCAGTTTCAAAAAATTATCCAACTTACCGGTCTTATGGTACTTGGATTCCTTATTAATGTAAGTCTTTCTTCTTTTGTCTTATTTCTTGGTCAAAATGCGCCGGTATTTGGTAAAGTTTTTCTTAGATTAGTATCAATAGGAATTAGCGTAGGTGTTGGGTTTTTTTATGCGTATGTTTTTTCTGCGCTCATTCATCTCTTTGCGGCATGGTATAGAAACGGTGAAAATATTTCCTTACAAGAAGCATTTGCACGCGCCGCAAGAGTATATAAATCATTATTTTTAGTTGGATTGTTATACGGATTTGTTATTGTTGGGACGTCGTTTTTTATGCTTCTTCCCGTGATTTTTTCCTATGGAGGATATCCGGTAGATATCCCGTCATTTCGAGGCCTTGTTATGCTTTATATGACTGCATTTCAGTGGGGAACAGCAGTGGCTATTGTGTTGCCATTGCTTTTTTCTGTTTGGTACTATTTTTGTATTTATTCAACTATTCTTGATGGAGACCGTGGTATTGGCGCGCTTGCAAAAAGCAGATACCTTATGCATGGTATGTTTTTTAAGGTAACGGGGAGATATCTTACGGCGGCGCTTCTTCTTGTTCTTGTATTTTTTGGTATCTATCTTACTCTTGCAATTCCTTTCGGCTGGATCATTTTTACGCTTCTTTTTATTGCATTTTCATTTCTAGTGATTCCTTTTTTTGCAGTCTATGAATATTTGCGATACGAAGATCTTCATACAGTAGAACGAACAACAGAGTTTGTTTTTATCAAGGGAGAGAGAAAAAGTATTTTTGCGTGGTCTGTTGCGGGCGCTATTGTGATGATTATTAATATTCTTGCAAGTTTTTTTGTACTTCTTCCTGCAGAAACCAAACAAGATTTTCAGACTAACTTAGTAAAAGGCGCGGTATATATTCTTACGCCTGCATCTATTGAAATGAATAAAAATGTTGAAATCCTTGTAAACTTTTTTGCAAAATTTAGAACAGAAGTTCCTCAAGAAGAGCCGTCGCTAGTTCCAGAAAGTGGACTACCAGGTGATGAGGGTACACAGCTGTATCCTGCGCCAAAAAATTATTCAGATTATAATCCTCCGTCAAGTGATACGTATTAATGTATGGTTCGTGTTCGCATAGCACCGTCGCCAACTGGATTCTTTCATTTAGGAAATGCTCGCACTGCATTATTTAATAATCTTTTTGCAAAAAAACAAAAAGGAATATTTGTTTTGCGTGTAGAGGATACAGATAAAGAGCGTTCAAAAAAGGAGTATGAGGCTGTTATGTTTGAATCATTGCGCTGGCTTGGTATCCATTATGATGAAGGACCAGATGTTGGCGGACAATATGAGCCGTATAGGCAAAGCGAACGAACGAGTATTTATAAGAAATACCTTGAACAACTCATAGAAAAAAAACGAGTATACCATTGTTTTTGCACAAAAGAAGAACTAGATCACGAACGAGAACTTCAGCTCCTTGCAAAGCAACCGCCACGATATAGTGGAAAGTGTAAAAAATTATCAGATGAAGAATGCGCTGCGCATATACAAGAAGGAAAAGAATCTGTACTTCGTTTTGCTATAGATGAAACACAAGAAAAAATAGAAATCATTGATATGATACGAGGAAAACTTGATTTTGATCCTCGTCTTATTGGTGATTTTGTTATTGCAAAAGATCTTAATACCTCTTTGTATAATTTTGCGGTTGTTGTAGATGATTTTCTTATGAAAATTTCACATGTCATTCGAGGAGATGACCATATATCAAATACTCCTAAACAAATCTTATTGTGTGATGCGCTTCAGTTTACTTATCCTCAATTTGCGCATCTCCCCATGATATTAAATTCAGACAAGACAAAATTGAGTAAACGAAAAAATGAAGTATCTCTTCTTGAATATAAATCAGCAGGATATCTTCCAGAAGCGCTTGTGAATTTTTTGGCACTGCTTGGATGGAATCCGGGCGGAGACAGGGAATTATTTACGCTTGAAGAAATGCAGGGCTTGTTTGACATGAAAGATGTGCATAAGGGAGGTGCAGTATTTGATACACAAAAATTACAATGGCTAAATGGAATGTATATACGAAAAAAAGACATTCAAACACTTACTGATGCATGTATTCCATATCTTACGGAAGCTGGGTATATACAAGAGGGGAGTTCTGCGGCTGAGTATATTGTCAGTGCTACAGGAGAATCTTTATCGCGCTTAACGCTTGAGCAGATAATTCGCGGAGAACAAGAACGCATGAAAACATTGAAAGAAATAGTTCACCTTGCGCACTATTTTTTTCAAAAAGAGCTTGTATGTGATGCGGATATTCTTACATGGAAAGATATGTCTCAAAAAGATATATATGATGCACTCGGGTATGTATACGAGGTGATTATGCATATAGATGAATCTGATTTTACTGCTCAATTTCTTGAACAGTCTCTTAAACAAATGATTACAGAGAAAAAACTCTCTAATGGTGCGGTGCTCTGGCCATTACGTGTATCACTTACCGGCTTACAAGCAAGTCAGGGGCCATTTGAAGTTGCGAGTATTTTAGGAAAAGAAAAAACATTGCAAAGAATTTTATTTGCACAAAAGAAATGCGATATCACAAAATAAAAAAGATTATATTTTTTGCATTAAGTGCTTTGCTTTTATGTATTCCTTCTCGGGTGTATTCCATTGATAGTGTGGGTGGAAACGCAACTGTTCTTGAGATTAATCAACAAATTCAGCAAAAGAAAACGACAGTTTCTAGTCTCCGAAAACGAATGGAAGTATATCAAAAAAATATTAAAATGCGCCAAACAGAGGCGGCAAATTTGGAAAATGAAATAGCAACTATTGAAGATTCTGTCTCAGAAGTAACATTGGACATAGAAGCAACGCAAGAAGAAATAGATCAGCTTGATCTTGAAGTGGAAGGAGCAGAATTAGAAATTGGCCAGAGAGATGTTGAATCTTCCGTGCAAAAAGAAAAAATAGGAGAGTTCCTGCGAATGATATATCAAGAAAATCAACGGGATACTGTTGAACTCTTTTTTTCCAGTGAAAATGTTAGTGATTTTTTTAATCAAATTCAATATCTTGAATATGCGCACTCTGAACTGTATCGGTATCTCATGCGCATCAAGCAACTAAAGGATCAGCTTTCAGATCAACGTAGTGCGCTTGAAGAAAATAAAAAAAGGCAAAGCGAACTTAAAGAAAAACTTGTTGAAAAAAAAGAAGAACTTGAAGATAAGAAAACTACTAAAGGAAACCTTATCGCGCAATCAATTCTTTCTAAAGAAAAATTTCAACAACTTCTTGCTGAAGCACGAAAAGAACAACAACAAATTGATAATGATATTGTTGCTCTTGAGCGTACTGCTCGTGAGCGATTGAAATTATTAAACAATGGCGGAAAAGTGAGCCTTTCATGGCCGGTTGAACCTACGCGCGGTATTTCTGCGTATTTTCATGATCCGGGATATCCCTACCGTTACGTATTTGAACATCCTGCTATTGATATTCGTGCGTACCAGGGCACAACAATAAAAGCGGCCGAAGCAGGGTATGTGGCACGCGCAAAAAATGGAGGGGCAAAAGGATATAGCTATATCATGATTCTTCATGATGGCGGCATTGCAACAGTGTATGGTCATGTGAATGTTATATTGGTTGCGCAAGATACGTATGTAAAAAAAGGCCAGGCGATTGCATTATCCGGCGGCAAGCCTGGAACAATAGGTGCCGGACCGCTGACAACAGGCCCACATCTTCACTTTGAAGTTCGTCTCAATGGCATTCCTACTGATCCGCTTAAATATCTTCCTTGATATGGCCGTTGAAATACATGAAGCGCAAATAGAACAACCCAAAAAAGATAGTGAACGGAAAATAGAGCAATTCACTAAACGCGTTCTTCCCGGTATTTATGAACGCACAAAAGAATCTGGCCATTTTCGTGACATGAAAACACATGAACTTATATCACCATCGGATATGTCTTCAGATAAAGAAGAAGACATGAAGCAATACCGTGTTTTTACGTTGCAACTTCATACTCTTCTTTCGCAAAGTGAAAAAGGGTCGCCCGTGTCATTAAAAGATTCGGAGAATACTATTCGTACGCTTTTTGAGGGATATGGTAAGGGAAGAGAGCAAGGGCAAACCCATTATTTTGTAGAATATCTTAAAAATAAATCAGCTCAAATTATTGCCGCATTAGAGCTTGTTCTTGATGGCTATATTCCCCAAGAACGTCTTACCCGAGAGATACGAAAAGTTTTATTAGAATTGAGCGGTAAAGAAATAACGAAAAAGAAGAATCAAGTTTTAGCGTAGTATTGTGCGACACATAAGATATGTATATGAGCTCAAGGGGACTTGAGCTTTTTTTTATTTCATGATACGGTCATGAAGGACGTTCTTTGAACGCTTCAGGCAAGCAATAAAGGAGAGATTTTAGCGTGCCAAGTAAAGGAAATCAGGAGGCGCAATGCAAAAAGAATCAACGCAATAGGCAACCTCATAGAAGGCTGTATCATGGTCCATCAAATGACTATGAATACAACGGCAATATCTATCATTCGTACGGAGAAGTCAGGCTCGCAAAAATCTTCACGGAACAGATGAAGGATCCAGTTCCGTTTACTGCACATGTCCGTGAGGAATGCGCAGATCTTGATGGAAAATTCATCTATGAACCGGATTTCTTCACAGAACGGGATGTAAAATTTCCCGGTATGGGCTTTGGGGCACGTTATTTTGAAGTAAAAGGCTTTCTTACGCGGAAGGCAGTACGAAAAATGCGCGCGCTAGAGAACAAGACCGGCCATAAGGGGTGGATCCTACTTCCTGGTCATCTCAAGTTTATTGAACAGGAAGGAACTGAATGGAAACGAGAAGATTTCCTGAATTTTGAACCGCCTGACTTCACCAAGAATTGCGACAAAGGTGCGATTCTGGAACTGCGCAAGCTTTTGGTGCGGGAAGGAATTCCTTTTGAAGAGTCTGCTGAATTTGAATGTATGGCATGGAAAGGAGACCAGCGCATACGATTCATATTTATCGGGCATTTCTATTTTCCAGAACCACGCAAGCTCTTTGGCATACCACATCCGGTTCAGGTCTTGCGTGTGGTTGATGAGATTAAAAAGAATGAGATTATTGCCATGGAATCACTGTCTGCAAGCGCAGAAGTAAATGGTTATCTTGTTCTTAAGTCTCATGTTTTCACATGGAAGAAGGAGGGTCTGGTCAAACGCGGACGCCATAGGCCTCTTCGCTCTGTTCCCGGACCTCTTACGGGTTCGCAAAACGGACACAGTCATATCAAGGACGATAGAATCCGAAGAGATTATCGGGATCAAGAGTGCAAAAAGCGGAAAAATGGCGTAAAACGAAAAAAACATACGCCGCCGCAATAGATAGTATGTAGGGCCTCACGTAGAGTGCCCTTTTTAATTTGGTATCGGGTCTACCCTTGCAATCTTTTGCATAATCACTTAGTATAGTGACATGAAGGAGGGGTCATATTGTGGTGCAAAATGGAGATAAATCACTTGTTTCCATTTTGACAGCTTTTGCAGGATTGACTGCTATGATTTCCGTAGCAGTTTCGTTGGTAGGGCACGCACTTCAAAGAAGTTTTGATCGCATGATCAGCTACGACGAATAAGAGAGGAGGAATGCGTCTGTGGACAAACAGCACATTTTGATTTTCATCTACGTTGGTACGAGCATTGCACTTGTTAGCGCCGTACTCGCCAACTATTTGCGTCAGAAAACATTGTGCGACGCAAGGAAAGAGAAGGAACAACGAAATGAACAGTGACGCTGAAATGTTCTTTGGTGGCATTATATTCTGCGCCATCATGATCGCGGTTCTTTGGCCGCTTGGTTATTTCTTCAATAAGTTTTATAGAAAGAAGAGGTTTAAATCATGACCAAAGAAGAAGTTCTTGTTCGATTCAAAGAGGAAGAAAACGAGCTTTCTTTATTGCTAAACCAATTGCGTAAAGATCGCGACAAAGCTAAGTCAGCTCGTGACCCAGTAGGTATATCGGACACAAATACCATGATGAGTGTCTTTGAAGCCCAGATAAAGAAGCTTCAATGGGCTCGTGGCCTTGTTGAAAAAATCAGACCACAAGATGGAAGTGCACCGCCAGTGCCGCAAAGCGAACAAAATTCCGTGACTGCTGGATGGACAGGCGCAATTACTGGAGAACTTAAGCAAAAGAAATGACCCAAGGGTCATCTCAAATCAATACAGCGCGAATAAAAGCCTTATCCGCGCTTTTTTATTAGAGAGTAATATACATTTATATATATGTTGCTATGCGTCGCTTAAGGTATATTGTGCGACTCAATATAGCGTGGAGATTTTTTTTACATTATGGCATAGAGCGCACTTCCCTCTTGTGTGTTGTAAAAATATTTAAAAATAAAAAACAGAAGCTTTGTTGCTTCTGCGATGTTTTTAGTTTGACGGAAGTTCTGCACGCGACTTGAGGACGGTGAATTTGCCGTTCCATAGAAGCGCTGATTGCTACCGTATGTACTTCTTCGTGATGCCCTTTGCCATGTTCGCGTATGCTGACTTCATGTCAGCTACCTTGACTTTCCCTACTGCCTGCTTGAATGCGTCGTCAAAGACGGTTTTCAAATAATGCTTAACAGCATCATTCGGATTGCCGTTGGGAAGTTTCTTCGTGTCTCCGTAGATGGCGATGATCTGATCAGGATCTTCTGCACAACAGACTATTGTAGTGCTGATCTGCGCTTTCACCTCCACGCCGTCTGCTGTCTCTCCGGAAACATCCATAATAACCTCTTGCCATTGAGGGATAGAGATGATTTTGCTAAACAACGGAACTGCATACATGGTGTTGTATGATCCCGTTGTTTTGTTTCCAACGATCCAGACCTTGCCTTCAAGCGGCCCAGAGAAAATGCACGAGGAAATAGAGAGAGATACGATTGCCGGTCCAAGAACGGTATTGAATCGACGTGCGAAACTCCAACGCTTCTCTTCTTCAAGATTCCAGTACGCTTTCAGATCAAAGAAGAGGAACATACCGAGATATGGAGCTGTAAGCGCCATAGCAATCGCCGTGATAAGGCGCAATCCGCCGGTGGAGACCTGCTGAAGAATGACGAACGTCAGGAGACCTAAGAGTAGCAGGAATATGGCTTGGGAAAGCCGTTGATTCTGTACGGTCTTTCGCATTGATGATTTTTCCTTTCGCGTGCCCATGAGTGATGGTCTGAATCGCTCCCAGAACGATCCTTGTGTTCGTTGTTCTCCGGGGGTACCAAAGAAAGACCATGGATCGTCTTGCGGAGGATTATCATGAGTTTCGTTGCCGGATTCGCATGCGCCTTCTGGTGCACTGCTTGAATCGTACGCTTCAGCGCCGTCATTACCCTTATATGGTGGATGATCCCAGAAGGCGCTATCTGGCTCTGGATTACTTCCCTCTCTCCTTAAGAAAGGAGGAAGATCATCCTCAAAGTTTTTTTGCGTAGGTTCACTTTTCTTGTTCGCTCCGTTGGGTTTCCTAGGCATGAAAACCTTCCTTTCTTACGGAAATATATTGAAAAGTTGACATATATGTAACGTTGACAATGAACGTGATTATAGGGAGTATTTCATATAACCCTTTTTTTGTCAAGAGGGATGCCGCCAGTGCTTTCACTGCTATTAAAACATCATTTTTGTCTCCCTAAGTCGTTTTATATGCTGAATTTCTTGCCATTCTTGCCATGATTTATCAACATATTGAAGAATCTCTTTTTTAAACCTATCTGCACTAAATTTTAATGCGTAATTTCTAATTGTTTGTGAAGAAAATTGCTCTGGTTTAAATCGAATAATCGCATCAATAAGTGCAGCATAATCTTGGTCAAAAAAGAATACCCCTGTTACTTTATCTACAATTGTTTCAAGTGCGCCGCCCGCTGCCAAAGCAATAACTGGTCTGCCAGATGCCATTGCTTCAATTGCAGTAATGCCAAAATCCTCTTCTTGCGGATGAAGATATGCAATACAATTTTTGTATAATTCTGCACGAACGTCATCGGACACTGCTCCTAAAAATTCAATATTCTTTTTTGCTGATGAACGTAGCTTTATATATTCCGGACCTTCGCCAAATATTTTTAATGGTAATCCTAGCCTGTTAAATGCCTGAATAATAAGATCAAAGCGTTTATAAGAAACAAGACGTCCGCCAGCTAAGTAATACTCCCCTGCTCTATTGGAAAGTGCAAATTTATCAAGTTCAACTGGTGGGTATATAATATTACTTTCTCTGCGATAATATTTTTTGATCCGTTCTTGGACAGTCCGGGAGTTTGCAATAAATTTATCTACACGATCAGCAGCCAAGCGATCCCACATACGCAAACCACTCAAAAAAAATGGCACCATACGTTTGAGAATGCGCGGTTGCCGTAATTCTTTAAGATAGCTATGCGTATCTGTCCAAAGATAGCGTGTTGGCGTATGACAATAACAGATATGAAGTGTAGTGGATTTTGTGATAATGCCCTTTGCAAATGCAGATGTACTGGAAAGAACTAAATCATAGTTTGTAAGGTCATATGATTCTGTTGCATTTGGCATGAGCGGCAAAAGCCATTGATATTTCTTAGTAGCAAAAGGAATATGTTGGAGATATGATGGAATAATTTTTGCATGAGAAAAATATGCGCCTAATCGTTTTTTGTCATAGACAAGTGTATAAATAGGCGCATCAGGAAAAAGTTTAGTAAAAATATTCAGTACGCGCTCTGCGCCACCAAGTTGAGTGAGATGATCATGAATAAGTGCAACCTTCATACACGGGATTTTCTGGTCAATACTTTCAAAGGAGTTTTGCAAAGAATAATAAAATCAATCCATGGTGACCAGTTCTCAATATAATACATATCCAAACGTGCTTCATCTTCAAAATCAAGATCACTGCGGCCTTCTATTTGGGCCATGCCAGTAATGCCGGGTTTAATAGTAAAAAGTTGGCGATGATGTTTTTTGTAATGCGCCACTTGGTTTGGCATGTGTGGACGCGGGCCTACTAAACTCATAGAACCAAAAAGTACATTAAAAAGTTGCGGTAATTCATCCAAACTAAATCTCTCTAAAAATCTGCCAACCTTAGTGCGTCGAGGATCATTGAGCACTTTATATACTGGTCCTTTTCGTTCACTTTTGTCTTGTGCAAGCTTTTCTTCATACTCAAGTGCTTTTCCTGCGGCATCATATTTTTTACCTGTACAATATTGTATATACATGGAGCGAAATTTATATGCAAAAAATTGATACTCGTCTTTTCCTATTCGTTCATTAAAATAAAATACTGGTCCGCGAGATTCTAGGCGAATTACAATGGCAATAAAAAGAAAAACAGGAAGGAGAATAATAATAAGAAAAAGAGATACAATAAGATCAAAAAGTCTTTTAAGAATTTTCCCCCATCCTTCTAAACGCGTTCGTTTTATTTCTACAAGCGGAATACCGGCAAGCGTACTTACTTCAAGCCGCTTACTGCCTAGCATATCAGCAGAATAGCGAAGTGTGATGTGATGTTCATTCGTAAAATCAAGTATTGCATTAAGAATACTAAAATCACTTAATGGCTGAACAAGAAATATTTCGTCTAATTTTTTTTGTATATGGAGTGTATGAAGTGATTGTGCGGTTTCATCTGTCCAGTGAGTGCGGCGCAGTACTACATGAAATCCTAAAGCGGGCCTATGATCAATTTCTGAAATAATAGGTGCGGTACGTGTTGCATCTCCAATAATAGCAATAGAATGAAGTCCAATGCCACTTTTAAAAAGCATGATCTCGCTGAGCCGTAATAGCATGTGACCTATACTTACAAAAAGAAAAGAAATGATCCATGCCGCCAGCACAATAAAGCGAGAACTAAAAAGTCCGCTGATAAAAAAAAGATACACCAAGATAAACATCATGCCAGTTGAACAAGCAATGAATATCTTTTGTATCTCATTTCGTATTTTATAATGGCCGATAGTATATAGGCCCGTAAGAGCAAATACTGCTAAGAAAAATAAAGAAACAGTAAATAGTATTTGTGTATAATGACTCAGTGGAATTTCAAAAATAGCAGGACGTATATCAGTTAATGTTTGAAAACGTAAAAAATACGCGGCATATCCTGCCGCGAGTAACATGCAAAAATCCAGTGGAACACGTAAAACAGTAAAAACAAGATCAGTTCGATTCATATATTTTTTGACAACATAGCACACCATATAAGCCGAATTCTGTATCCGCTAAAGAGCGGATGGTGATCATCACTCTATCTTTATGATTACTCATAAAGTAATGCGAGCGTTCACGCTCTTGCATCTGGTAGGTGTTTGCCAAGCTAGCACATCACTGTACTACTGGTGCGCTCTTACCGCTTTTTTACGCATTCGTGTTGTATAGGAGAGTTGAAAGAACAAAGTGAATGCGTTTATAGCGTCAACCATTTATAGGTATCCACACCATTTCACCCTTACCTAAGATTATTATCTCAGGCGGTATTTTATCTCATTGAGACCCTCACCTTTGTGAGGCTTTTCTGTTGCTCCCCTGCTCTGATATATTCAGAAACAGCGAAATTTGATTCGTAAAAATCAAGACACTGTCCCGTATGCCAATCCCCTATTTTTTTGAATAAAGAAAGGGTATTCCCCTCACTTCGGTCACATAAAAAATAGAAAAAAGTCATAGGTCGCTGTTAGCGACTACCCTTTCTGCCGATGTATTCACAGCGGCTCCGATGTTCGGACTTTCCTCCCCTTGTTCGGATGATATCCGTCTTGGGGCGATCACCTTGGTGCGCTATGTTGTCAAAAAACAATACGTATAAAGTATAGGAAAATAATAGCAAAAAGTCAATAGAGTGGAAGATTCGAACTCGAAAATAAAAAGCTACCGGCCGTATGCTGGTAGCTGTTATTTGAGATTTTTCACGATTTGTTCCAGAATATCGCCAAATCCTTCCAGACAATCGTTCATGGTATTGAACAAAAGCTCTGTTGGGTAAAAATTCTGCGTTCCATGAACTCCTATAAACATGTGAACCACGATGACGCCAAATGACTTGAGTTGGTAGGAAATCTGTCGCGCCATTTCCATGTCATCGGGCCCATCGTCGCACAACATAACGAGCACTTTGCGTTTCCGTTTTGATTCCTGGAGGCGCTTACTTACCACGCTAAGAAGATGGGAATCTGAGTTTCCGGCATCTGCCTTTGTGGCAACAAACGCCGGCCATTTACTGGGCGGACCGTAATCGTAAATAACTTGTGAATTGAATGCCCAGATATTCCCCTCGCATGACGGACGAAGTGCCATGATCGCTTCAGAGAAAACAACAGCAATCTGTTTTGCTTGTTCGAGCTTTTCTCCTTCCATGGATCCGCTTCTATCAATGGCAAGATGAATTTCTGCGTCAATATTGCGTTCTTCTACAATTTCTTTTCTAAATCCAGAAAGGCCGGTCGCAATGCGAGCAACTTCTCGGAAGTCAATTTCTCCCTCGTCTCGTCCATACAGTGTGTATTCTGATGGATTGTCCAGTGCTTTTAACTTTCTAACAAGCGGCTGAACATGGTGCTGAACACTTGCAAGAATTCTATTGTATGCAGGAGCATGGACGCCATTTGAAAAGATACGTTTTACCGGTACGGTATGGGTTCGTCCTACAGAATGTATACCGCGAATTATGGTGTTTTGCGTACGCATCCATTGGACAAGCCGTGCGATTGCTTGTGTTCGTTGAGCTTTGAGGCTTCCGTCAATGATAGCGCCGATGCTATTGAGAAGATTTTGATCAACAGATTTCCCAAGCTCAATTCCTGATGCCAAAAGACAGAGATCAATGAAACTTGCTTCAAGCTCCAAACGAAGCTTCTTTCTGCTTTGTGGCGTTCCCCTTTTTTTTTCGTGTTCATCGGGATCGCCAAGGATCGCATGAATCTCTTGTGCAATCCAGAGAAGTTGATCAGGGTTTGCGTGAAGAAGTCTCTTTGATGCAAGAAGCTTCATTGCTTTATGCACTTTGCGGATACGAGGCCGTTTATGCCATTTTGCCGCAAAAAAGAAATCTTCATACGCATCCTTTGACTTCCAGTTTTTGAGAAGGGCAGTGATTTGCTTTTCAGTATCTTTTTTTTCTGGAATGTTCTGCACGCTTCTCGGACGATTCTTTTTATTTTTTTCTTTCTTTGCAGAAATTTTTGTATGCAAAGGATGGGGATGAGCTATCCTTTTGAGGTATACGTCTAATTGATTCGCAAGATCAAGTCTGCGTGTCATGGTGCAGATGTATGCAAGACGCTGGCGGAGTGTGTTTGCGTATCCCGGAGCATGCTGGACAGTAAGTAAGTCATCCTTGCGATCAAGAATGATACCCATGATGTGCTGTAAAATTTCTCCGCCAAATTCGTACGCTTCTTTCAGAAGCTTTGTTCCCCACGGAGAAAAACGGATATGACCAGACTCATGATAACCAGTGCCAAAACCCACTTCTGTGAGTCCTTCTGTGAAAAACCAAGGATTCATTCGAACTTCTGCAATGCAATCAGTAGATGCTGTTGGAGTTGCTGGATCAAAGATAAGACAGAACGGTTTTCCAATAAGTGCAGTAATTCTGTCACTTAAGACGGGAAAGATGTGTTCAATGATGATTTTATCGCACTCTGCTTTTGAAAGCTGTGCATGCGCAGTAGCATCCATATTATCAAGCGTATCTTTAACTCTTGAAGCCATGAAGGTCTCTCCTTTCTATTGTCTATCGTGAAAAAATTGTAAAAGATCAGAAGGGCATGCCCTTTTTTAAAGAAAATATGTATATTCTCTAAAAAAGAGGGAGAACGAACGTTTTTCGTTCTCCGTTAGACGAGTGCGAGAAAGTGGATATTTGGTGGGTACGCCCCTTGCCGGGTATTACATGGGGTAGGGGCCCCGTGTAATACCTGGTCGGGCGCGTGCGTTCCGGGCAGCCCGTAGGGAAAGACGCACGTGTCCGAGGGCCAAGCATACCCTGAATAACCGTAGCTCCCCAATCTTGGAACAAGACTGGATCATTGCCACACTCTTCATGTATGCGGTTTGGGTCACGTCTCAGGTGACCTACCGGATCTACACTCATAGTGCCAAGCGGTCAAGAAATATCCATGATAAGTACTATCCGATACAGATAATACTTTACGCACCCTTCATAGTAAGTGCCGCCAATGCCTTGGCTGCTTCTGTTCCTGGTTTTGCTTCTACTTCGCCCTTGTCTGTGACTGTGATATCAATGGCATATTTATCCAGTAATCCCCGAACAAGCGCAAGTTTCACCGGAAAGTTGCCCTGTAAAAGACGTGCAGTATTTCTGCATCCGCGATAACTTGGCGCATATGAAATAGCGCCGGAATGCGCAAGATCACGAATAGCTCGAGCTACCTGTACGATTTTCAGAGCAGATCGCTCTTGAATGCCAGTTTCACGAACAAGTTTTTTTACCTCGTAATGTTCCGGCATGGGATCAACCCAGATGAATCCAAATCTATCTTGCAGAGCAGTACCGAGATTGAATACATCTTGGTGTTGGGGTCCCATATTCATGGTGCCCATGAAGTGCATATTATTTGGAATCGTGATAGTGACGCTTCCTTCGCTGGTGGTGATGGTTATCTGTTTTGTATCGTCAAAGAGACCGTGCATGCCTTGGTGCGACTTTTCATGAATGCGATTGATTTCATCAAGGATGACAAGAAAATGCGTATCCAGCCCCATGGCCTGTGCAATAATTGCTCGTTCAATGTAATCAGCAAAATCTGACTTGATAAAACGGGTGGAACCATTACTTGCGGCATCACAGCCAAACATATCATTGCCATGCTTGATGGTCTCTATGTCTACTTTAAGAGGATACTGCCAGTGAAGCGCGCGATCAACTGCATAGCCGAGTGATGTTTTTCCACTACCCTTTTCACCAACAAGAATGATTGGCGTGCCAGCATGAAGCCAGATAAGAAGCTGTTTCAGGTTAAGCGGATCAGTCCAGTGATCTGGCAATTCTTTGATCTTTTGCCAATTAGCAAGCTCTGATTTTTTTGAAATCAATCGAATAGATGCGCTTTTGCGCTGTTTTCTGTCCCTGTTTGAATTGAGAAGTTCCACGTGCCAAACATCGCCATCATTGATTCTGTCAGATGGTGGATTGGCAACTTCAATGGTTGAAGGAATATCATATTCCTCAACAAATGACCATTTTGTTATTCCCTGCTCAACACAAGCTCGGGCAAGAAGAATATCTGCCATAGTGTATTTCCTATCCTTTCTTTCTCACAAAATTTTAATGTACGATTCCTCCATTTCAGATTACCAAAAGGATAATCTGGAAAAGAGGCGGAAAATATGCTGCACATTTTCCGCACGTGATACCTATACTAGTTTCGGTGGATGCCGATCCGCCTGACAGAAGCAGAGCGGTCCCGCAGGGATCTGTCAGGCGGTGTCAGTTCCGCGGAACTGACAAGGCAGGGCATATCCTGAATAACCGTAGCTCCCCAATCTTGGAACAAGACTGGATCATTGCCACACTCTTCATGTATGCGGTTTGGGTCACGTCTCAGGTGACCTACCGGATCTACACTATACAGTGCTGAACGGTCAAGGAAACTAGTATATGTTGGTTCCTTAGAAAGGAATGGTTTCTTCTGGGTTATCTTTTTTTCTGCGGCGTCTGCGTTGCGTTGTTTCCGTTTCTGGAGTTTCCTGTGTTTGTGTATTCTGAACTGGTTGCGTAGCTTTAGTGCGTCTCCGCTTTGGCAGTTTATTAAGCTCTTGTTCCAACTCTTTGAATTTGATTGTCTTGAGTATCGTTTCTGCTCGCGGAACAATTGAATTCACCTTGCTGGGAAGTTTGTCTGGATAAACGTGCCGGATATAGCCGACAGTCCCGGAAATCTCACCATAGATTTCCCGAGTGATTGGATCTGCTTGTAAAAGTTTGTTGAGTCGTGCGCGAAGTTGATTCAGCTTATTCGGCGCGAGCGTGATCCTGCCATCCTGTGCAAGAACAATGCCAGTTATTACAGGAACTGTTCCGTTTTCTGGTGCAAAATATTTTGTTTTGTCTTTGCGCGTGTGCGGTCTGAACCCATTTTTCTTAATGAGTCCAAGAATTCGTGCACGAATTTCTTCTGGAATTTCTGAATTCGACGAAATCGTGATGTCGTCGCACCAGACTGTCATGCGATACTCTTGAAGCGGTAACGAGTAAGAGGAAATTAACTTCCAGAGATCTTGATCCATCTTATAACACACGATATCAAGAATTCGCGGACTTGTTGGCGGACCTTGCGGAAGCCGATCATGAAGACACACCAAGTCTACAAGGGATTCAAGCATCTTCTTGATATCTTCCGCTCCAAATGTTTTTCCGCTAAATTGCTTGAGTGCAAATTTGAATGGTTTACGCAAGTTTGCACGAATCCTACTGCGATACACACTTGGAAATGCATCAACAATATCAATGCTGAATACATGCTGATTTCCTGCGTGATGCTCTGCATTCGTCTGGATACTGCATCCGCGCTGATTTCCGTGGCGGCAGAAGTGGGTAGGAATCTGTTCCAAAAAACGATTGAGAATCATTTTTTGAACATGTTTGAGTTCATTGCATGGCGCGGCATATCTGCGAACACCACGACCCTTTCCCTTTGACTCAGCCCATTCACGATACGCGGTGGTCACGTGTCGTAGCTTATCAAGGCAAAAATCCCACTCTTCAGTGGAAATATGCAGCATAAGGCGCAGGTACTGTGCAAGACTTTCGGGAAGATCTAAGATTGACTCAAAATCCTTGTATGTCCATTCTTGGCGCACATGTCTGCGCCGTCGGCGAGTTCCGGTACGGTTTGGCATAATACGCTATCCTTTCTAAAAAATTGTAAGGTACAAAAAGAAGAGAGCTCCCTCCCTTCTTCGTATATTTTCAAGCAAAACATGGGTGTTTGATTTGCGACCCTACTATAGCATATTTTTTAATCTTTGTCAAGAGCTAAGGCATCATCTATTGCCATATTTACAAGCAAATCAGCTTCTTTATTATATTCTCTGCGAACATGCGTAAAGGTTATTTTTTTAAACTGTTGCGTAAGGTTCCAAACTTTCATAAATAACGGTGCGAGTTTTTGGTCTTTTACGCGATATGTTCCATGGAGTTGCTTAACTACAAGTTCGCTATCCAGATAGCATAAAGCTTCATCTGAATTCATTTCATGAGCTTTTTCAAGTGCAAAAAGAAGCGCCTGATATTCCGCTTGATTATTAGTGGTTTTTCCAATATATTTTTTGAAATGATATTTTTTTTGATTATCCGTATCTTCAATAACAATGCCAATACCTGCAGGACCAGGATTTCCCCGTGCTCCGCCATCTGTATGAATGATAACTTTTTTATACGGCATATGAAGATAATTTTAAATCAACAATTTTTAGCTGAAGTTCTTTGGTACCATTCCATTCATTTACATCTAATTCAAGAACTGCATCAATACAATCTTCAGTATGTATGCGTTCTAGCCATGAACCGAATGAAAATCCAATAAGGCGTTTTTGAACGCCATCTTGCTGAACGGTTATGCGCAGATGTTTATTATCTGTTCCTACGCCCTGTGCGGCGCGGACATGCAGTTTAGAAATAAGAAAAAGCGGTTTAGGATTGCCATTACCAAACGGTTCAAATTTTTCTAATTGTTCAAAAAAATCCCATGTACATTGAGAAAGTTTTATTTCCGCATCCACAGAAAGCGTTGGTACACAATCTTTGTCTTGAATAAATTCATCCCCAAGATCTTGAAGGTCTTTTTTTATATCTTCGCAATCAATTCCTTCTTTTACTGCAAACCCTCCTGCTGCTTCATGTCCGCCATAACGACTAAAAAAATGATTCAGTTTTTCAAATACGCGCGCAAGATGAAATCCGTTCATACTTCTGCCAGTACCGGCAACATGTCCTTCATGCGCCCGTGTCATAAGAATAACCGGCCGATGATATTTGGAAGAAATTTTTCCTGCAACAAGCCCTAAGATACCAAGAGGCCAATCATCGCCAGTTGCAACAAGAACTTTTTTATCTGCATGAATATCTTCTTGAAGTTTTTCTTCTGCCGCACGCACAACGCGGTCTGTTGCCTTTCTTCTTTCATTATTACTTCTATCAAGCCTGTCTGCAAGAACTGTAGCACGTTCGGAATCTTTTTCTGTCATCAAATTGAACGCAATGGTTCCATGCTCCATACGGCTTGCGGCATTGAGCCGAGGTCCGATAGTAAAATTAATGGTTTGTGGTGTTATATTTCCGTGGACATTTGCAATTGCCAAAATTTTCTGCAAGCCGCTTCTTCGCGTTTTATTTAGAACAATCATACCATATTTCACTAATGCCCTATTTTCACCAATAAGCGGTACACAGTCACAGATAGTTGCCATACATACCGCATCTAAAAGCCATTTTTCAAATCCTTCCCAATGAATGTGATTTCCAGATACATCTGTTATATTATTTTTTTGTTCTACAAATTCAGGATCAAAATCTGCGCGAATAATACCCTGTACAAGTTTAAACGCGGAACCAGCTCCCGCAAGATGCTTGAAGGGATACCTATCTGCACGCACACGCGGATGAATAATGGCATACGCATCCGGAATATCATTTGGGTTTTCTGGAACATGATGATGATCTGTAATAATGACATCTATACCCAAGGAACGCGCATATGCAACTTGTTCTTTATTTGATATGCCATGATCATTGGTAATGATAAGCGCTGTTCCATCTTTTGCTAATTCTTTTATTGCTTCTTGTTGAAGACCATAACCTACTTTCTCCCTATGATTCATGTGTACATGAATGCGGTCAGTAAATAGAGAAAGCGTTTCATATAAAATTGTTGACGCGCATACGCCGTCAACATCATAATCTCCATAAATAGTAATTCTCTCTTTTTCTCTGATTGCGTGAATAACACGTTGAACTGCGATTTTCATGTCATCAAAAAGATACGGATCATGCACATCGCGGTTGTAATCAGGTTCAAGAAAGGCGCGTATTGCGCCTTCGTCATTGAGTGAAATATTTCTATTCGCTAAGAGTTGGAGAATAAACGGATCTACATGGGGAAATTTTTGTATCGTTTCTTCATCAATCTTTTTCGCGAGAATCCAGTGTTTTTCCATGTATATTAAGTAGTGATAATTTTTTTCTTTTTTGGAATAAGGAGAAGTGCTGCTAGCCCTATAACAACAACGCCGGCAATGGCTGTTCCGCCGTAGAGTTTTGTATAGGGATCAATCTTTTCCCACCAATTTGGTTGTTTTGGAGGCCGTGTATTAAGTGGTGTTGCAAGAACAACTGCTGAAATTGACGCGGAGTATTCTTGCGCCTTCATTCGGGTTGATACAAATAATAACGATGTAAAGAGCACCATAAATCCAATAGAAAGAAATACTGCTTGGCGCAGATGAATATGCTGCTGAACAATAACTATTTTTTCTGGTGTGTGTTGAGGAATTTGTTGCGGTTCTTGGACTATAAGCTCTTGAACAGGTATCTGTACAGATTCAGCTACTTGTTTTGTTATTGGCTCTGATACGAGTTTTGGCGCAGATTTTTTCACTCGCGGTTTTTTGGGGAGTGTCTGTTTTTTTGAAACTATTTTAAGAGGTGCTTGTTTTTTTGGCGGCATAGGAATCGCTTATTTAGAAGAATGGAGCGATAATTGTTGATAATACCATGGAAAGAATAACAATAATTGCAAGAACAGCAAAAATTTGTTTTATCTTTTTTCTTGTCAGAAAAGCCATAGGATATCTTTTAATAGTATACACCTTTTAAAAAAATATACTTGTGGAAGAATTATCGTTTTAAAACCGCAAGATATGCCTCTGGCGGAATATCAACTCGCCCCACTGATTTCATACGCTGCTTTCCCTTTTTCTGTTTTTCTAGGAGTTTTTGTTTCCGCGTTACATCTCCGCCGTAGAGTTTTGCAGTAACATCTTTCCGCAAAGGAGCAATACGATCAGATGCAATAACCTTGCTTCCGATTGCCGCTTGAATTTTTATTTCAAACTGCTGGCGCGGAAGCATATCTTTGAGTGATTGCACAATTTTTCTTCCGGCATAATACGCCTGATCTTCGTATACGATTGATGCGAGTTCTTCTACGCTATTTCCTGCAATGAGAATATCCATACGCACTACATCTGCAGGACGATATTCTATAAAATCATAATTCATGGAAGCATATCCAGATGAAACACTTTTTATTTTATCATAAAAATCTACTAAGATAGCTGATAAAGGAAGTTCAAAACGCAAAATAACTCTTCGTTCAGTTGTAAGAAACTCAGAGGAAAGATATTCAGTATTTTTATACACGCCTCTCCGTTCTGTGGTGCATGCCATAATACCGCCGATAGTAGATTCCGGCGTAACAATATCTACCTGCATCCATGGCTCTTCAATCACTACTGGTGTAGTTGCGGACGTAAGTTCAAGAGGGCTATGAATAATTTTTATTGACTTATTTTGATATGTCACACGGTACGCAACAGATGGAATGGTTACAATAAGATTCAGTTGATATTCTCTATGCAGACGTTCTTGAACAATTTCAAGATGTAATAATCCTAAAAATCCACAGCGGAATCCAAATCCAAGCGCCGGAGAATGTTCCGGCTCAAAAGTAAATGCCGCATCATTAAGTTTTAGTTTTTCTACTGCTTCACGAAGCTTTTTAAAATCATCACCATCTTTACAAAAGATGCCAGCAAATACCATAGGCTTGATTTCTTTGTATCCGGGAAGCGCACGAATTGTTTCATGATTATCTGTAAAAACGATAGTATCACCCACGCGACATTCTTGTACGTCACGTAAACCGGTTACAATATATCCAATATCTCCGGCATATAATACGTGAGATGATGTTGCGCGCGGTTTAAAAAAACCAACATCCAAGGCTTGTCCGCGCGCACGCGAACCTTTAAAAAATATTTTTGTATCTTTTTGAATTGTTCCGTTAGTAAGCCGCACATAGGCGACCACGCCACGAAATTCATCGTAAAGCGAATCAAAAATAAGTGCCTGGAGCGGTTGATCTTTTTTTCCACTTGGTGCAGGAATACGTATAATGACTTGCCGGAGAAGTTCCTCAATCCCCTGCCCTGTTTTTGCGGAAACTTTACAAATCTCATCCCGTGAACAGCCAAGAAGATTAGATATTTCAGATTCCACTTCTGCTACACGCGCACCAGGGAGATCTATTTTATTGATAGTTGGAATAATGACAAGATTTTGTTCGAGTGCTAAATAAAGATTTGCAAGTGTTTGAGCTTGAATTCCTTGCGTTGCATCTACCAAAAGTATTGCGCCATCCACTGCAGCCAGTGAGCGCGATACTTCATAAGAAAAATCTACATGCCCGGGAGTATCTATAAGATTTAAAATATATGGCGTATTGGAAAAAGCATAATCCATTCTCACCGGCTGAAGTTTAATAGTAATTCCCCGTTCTCGTTCCAGATCCATTTGATCAAGAAGTTGATCTTTCATTTCACGTTTTGAGACAGTTCCCGTGTGCTCTAAAAGTCGATCTGCTAGAGTAGATTTTCCATGATCAATATGAGCGATGATGCAAAAATTTCGTGTTTCCATAATTATTTTACGAGTACTGAAACAATTCTGATGTGAGTATAATCTATAGTTGGACTTACTGATGCTGTCTGAAAAAGATCAGTTGGTTGAGTATTAAGTTTTGAAATAGTTCCAATAAGAAGTCCTGCAGGAATACCATCTTCTAATCCGGATGTCTCTACAATATTGCCTACGTCAATTTTTTCTGACATAGGAATAAGATCAATAGTTAGTCCTAAACCAAATTGTCCATTTATCACTCCAGTTGTAGGAGGCGTTGCCGCAATAACAGCAGTAATTTTACTTTTACTGTCATTAATGAGTGTTATTTGACTTGTTACTTCTTGCACATCACTAATTTTTCCTACAAGAACACCATTATCTGTGAGTACCGGCGCCGCTATTGTGATGCCATCATTTTTTCCTTTATCAATAAGGAATCCACTTCTTCGAATATCCGTAGTCCAACCAATGCGATTTGCAAGTACTGCGTGAAATTTGCTTTGCCGAATAAACTGCAACTGTTCTCGCAGAGTATCATTTTCTATTTTTGCAATTGTCAGTAGCGCGTTTTCAGCTTCAAGTTTTTGAATGCGATCTTCTAAGACTTGTGAGGGCGTACTTTCTGTTTTTTTAAATTTTTGCGTTGTATTTTCAACACCACGAGATAATGTTACTCCCACAATGCTTGCATGAGAAAATAATGATCCTATGCGTGATTCAATTGGAGAAAGTATACGAAAATTATGCGCAATAAATATTGTGCATATGACAATACTACCAATAAAAATCATTCTCTTCAAATCATTACTCATGCATAGTCCGTATTACATTGTTCCTGAATCTTGCACAACGACGTTCTTCAAGAATGTAAGATCATCAATAAGTACTGCAGTTCCTCGGACAACACACGTCAACGGATCTTCTGCCGCTAAGACCGGTACGCCAGTGGCATCTGAAATAAGATGATCAAGATTTCGTAAAAGGGCTCCACCGCCCGTAAGGAGTAATCCATTTTCATAGATATCAGAGACGAGCTCAGGAGGTGTATTTTCTATGGTTGATTTTACACTATCTACAATCGTCCTGACGCTTCGTGAAAGTGCTTCACGAACTTGCACGTCATCCATGATAACTTCTTTTGGAAGTCCGGTCACCAAATCTCTACCACGTACTTTCATGACAAGCGGTTCGGGTAAAAGATCTGCTGACCCAATTTTTATTTTTACATTTTCTGCGGTTCGCTCGCCAAGAAGCACGTTAAAATAATCGCGAGCATAGCGAATAATATCTTCATTCAATTCATTTCCTGCAATTTTTAATGATTTTGATGTGACAATACCGCCCAATGACACAACTGCAATATCTGTAGTTCCACCACCAATATCTACTACCATATGGCCGCTGGATTCTTGTACCGGCAAACGCGCGCCAATGGCAGAAGCCATTGGCTGTTCAATGAGATACACTTCGCGCGCGCCCGCAGAAAGCGCTGCATCAATCACTGCCTTACGCTCTACTTCTGTAACTTCTAGCGGAATGCCAATGACAATACGCGGACGTGGAGTAAACGCGAATGTTTCTTTGTGTACTTTACGGATAAAATACTTAAGCATCTTTTCCGTCACTTCAAAATCAGAAATGACGCCGTCCACAAGCGGTTTGGTAGCGACGATATAGGATGGCGTTCTCCCTACCATCTTGTATGCCTCTGTACCCACTGCTAAAATTTGATCAGTACGATTATTGACCGCTACAACAGAAGGCTCATTAATAAGAATCCCCTTGTCTTTCACGTAGACAAGAGTATTTGCCGTGCCAAGATCTATACCAAGATCATTTGAAAATCTACCAAATAAAACATTCAGAACTCCGCGCATACTAGTATGTTTTCATGAGAGTAATAACATCAGGGAATTTCATGAGCGTTGTTTCTTTTTTTGTCCGTTCTTTTAATTCACAGGATTTTTGGGTAAGCGTTTTTTCACTTATCACAATACGATACGGAAGACCTATAAGATCGGCGTCTTTAAATTTTTCTCCCGGGCCTGCATCGGATCGATCATCAAAAAGCGTTTCAATGCCAGCAGAAAAAAGTGTGTCATAGAGTTTTTTTGCTTCCTGCGAAATGCGTTCATTTATTGCACTATCAGAACTTTTAAGAGGAATGATGTGTGCTTTAAATGGCGCAATAGATACCGGCCAAATCATGCCATTTTCATCATGATTAATTTCAATCACTGTTGCCAAAAGTCTACCAACGCCAATACCATAACATCCCATGATAATTGGTTTTTTTACTCCATCTTCATCTACAAATGTTGCGTGCATAGGTTCGCTATATTTAGTGCCAAGCTTAAAAATATGCCCGCTTTCAATGGCTGATTCTACTGTAAGGATACTGCCACAATGAGGACATGTTGTTTGTCCCTGTTCCATTACTTCAAAATTTGCCGCAAAATCACCGGATGGACAGATGGCAATTTTATCTTCCCCTGTTGGTGCAATACAGGCGAATTCATGAGAAAAATTTCCGCCAATAGATCCGGATGATGCGGTGATCGGTACTGCGTGAATGCCGCATCTCTCATAAATTCGCGAATACGCTGCTTTTACTTTTTCATAAAAAGCATCTAGATCTTTTTGTGTTCGGTGAAAACTGTAGAGATCTTTCATGATAAATTCACGCACACGCAAAAGTCCGCCGGTAGAGCGCATTTCATTGCGAAACTTTGTCTGAATCTGATATGCGGCAAACGGCAAATCTCTATAGGAATTCACATGCGTTCTGGCAAGATCTGTAATATCTTCTTCGTGGGTACTTGCCAGGCCAATCATTTTTTTATGCCGATCTTCAAACTTGAAAAGCGGCGGATCAATGGTATCCCATCTGCCGCTTTCACTCCAAAGGCTCGCAGGCTGGAGACTGGGCATGAGAAGTTCTTGACATCCAAGCGTGTTGAGCTCTTCTCGGATAATATTCTCTATATTCTTATGTACGCGAAATCCAAGCGGCAAGAGTGAATACACGCCGCTCATGAGCTGCTGGATATATCCCGCACGTGTCAGAAGAATATGGCTAATACTTTCTGCATCGCGCGGCGGATACTTGGATGTTTTTCCTAAAAGTGTTGATTGAAACATATAAATTTTTTATGAATGAAGTGAAAGCAGACTTGATCCGGTCATATCTACCGGTTTTTCAATACCTAGTAAATCCAAGACGGTTGGCGCGACATCAGAGAGCATGCCGCCAATTTCAAGTATGCTTAAGTCTTTTTGCGATATATCTGCGGAGTGCAATGTTTTTCCTTCAAGTTCTTGTGCAATGATAATACACGGAATAGGGCTTCCGTTGTGTTCTTTGTCAATTTTCCCAGTTTGCAAATCAAGAAGCACTTCTGCATTTCCATGATCTGCAGTGATCACCACTGCACCGCCCTTTTGGAGTATAAGCGGTACAAATTGTTTAAAGCATTGATCAACGGTTTCTACTGCCTTGATGGTTGCCTTCATATTTCCGGTATGTCCTACCATATCTGCATTGGCGAAATTTATTGCAAAAAAATCATACGCGCCGCTTTCTATAGTTTTTATCAAGTTCTGCGTAATTTCTCGTGCGCTCATTTCTGGTTTTTTATCATATGATTCCACATGAGGAGAAGGAACCATTTCTCTTTTTTCTTCTGGAAATGGATCTTCGCGCCCAGCATTTAAAAAGTATGTAACGTGCGCGTATTTTTCTGTTTCTGCAATATGAAATTGCTTGAGACCAGCATTACTCACTGCTTCCGCGAGACAATTACGGATAATTTGCGGCGGAAATACCACACGCGCAGGAGTTCCTTTCTCATATTGCGTAAATGTTGCAAAAAAAAGATTGGTATAGTCTGTTCGTTGAAATGCATCAAATGTAGGAGCAGTAAATATTTGCGTTATTTGCCGTGCACGATCTGCGCGAATATTAAAAAAGATTACTGCATCACCATTTTGGATTTGCGCAAGGGGCTTGCCATGCTCCGTGATAACTGTTGGAAGAAATTCTTCATCATACACTCCTCGTTCGTATGATTCTTTGATTGCTTGAAGAGGATCTTCATACATCTGATCAGATATTCCCTGCACAAGTGCACGATATGCCTTTTCTTCTCTGTCCCAATGATGATCACGATCCATGGTATAAAACCGTCCGGAAAGCGTTGCTATTTTTCCATTAACATTTTTGAGTTTTTCTGTGAGTGTTTCAATATATCCAGCTGCACTTGTATACGACGTATCTCTGCCATCAAGAATTGCATGGACAAAACATTCCTCAAGTCCTTCTTTTTTTACAAATTCTAAAAGTGCATAGAGATGATCAATATGACTATGGATACCCCCCGGACTGGTCAGACCAAGAATATGAAATTTCCCTTTATTTTTTTTTACATGTTCCACTGCTTCCTTCAGAACTTGATTTGAAAAAAAAGAACCCTCAGAGATGGCGGCATTGATACGAGATAATTCTTGATAGACTATCCGGCCCGCACCAATAGTCATGTGGCCTACTTCAGAATTACCCACATCACCCCAGGGCAAGCCAGCAGCTTCTCCTCCTGCCTGTAGGGCAATGGTAGGATATGTAGAAACATAGTAGTCAAAATTTTGCGTATTTGCCTGTGTGATTGCATTGGCGCGCGATGGAAGCTGTATCCCCCATCCATCAAGAATAACTAATGCAACAGGACGATGCGGTTCTGACATACGGATAATTATTTTTTAAAATTTCTCTTGAGTCTACTGGCGGTGCTCTTTGAACACTTTACGAAAATGAGAGCAAAAATTATGAGTGTTTTTATATCAAGAAATCCGAAAGGGTACTCCCTTTCGCTTTCGCTCGCCGGCCCAGCGAGCCGGCTCACGGGAATCGGCCTCGCTCTTTTTGCTCCACAAAAAACCATGTCCGCTCGGTCTCATAACCCGCTCAATGGGAATACCCTTTCGGATTATAATTGATGTATAGAAGCTACTCCTTTTTCAAAAGCTCTGCTTCTATCTCCATAAGGCGATTGTATTTTTCACTGCGTTCAGAGCGTGATAAGCTTCCGGTTTTGATATATTCGGCATTCACGGCAACCGCCAAATCTGCAATAGTGGTATCGCACGTTTCGCCGGAACGATGTGAGATAACTACCTTATATTTACTCTTCTGCGCAAGTCGTATACAATCAATGGTTTCTGTGAGGGTGCCTATCTGATTAAGCTTTATTAAAATAGCATTTGCCACCTTTTTGTCAATGCCCATCTGAAGCCGTTTTGTATTTGTGACAAAGAGATCATCACCTACCAGCATGATCTTTTTCCCTAGTTTTTTTGTAAGCGCTTCCCACCCATCCCAGTCATCTTCTGCCAAACCGTCCTCAATGGAAATAATTGGATATTTTTGTATCCATTTTTCCCATAAATCAATCATTTGAGCGCTAGTAAGTTTTTTATGATCTTTTTTAAGGGCATATTTTTTTGATTCAAAAAATTCAGAGGTTGCAGGATCAAGTGCAACTTTTACATCTTTTCCCGTCCGGTATCCTGCCGCTACAATTGCTTTCACAATCATACCAAGCGCATCCTCATTTTTTTTGAACATAATCGCATATCCGCCCTCATCGCCTACTAATGTTGAAAATCCGCGTTTTTTCAAAAGCGTACCTAATGTGTGAAATACTTCTGATCCGCAACGGACACGTTCGGAAAAACGTTTTTGCTGAGGCACAATCATAAACTCCTGAAAATCAAGAATCCATCCCGCATGTACTCCACCATTTTCTATATTCATCATCGGAAAAGGAAGAGTATATCCATTGTATGAAAGATTGTAGATACGGCGAAGGTATGCGTAGAGCGGTATACGTGTGCTCTGTGCTCCCGCATACGCACATGCAAGCGAAACACCAAGGATTGCATTTGCGCCAAGCTTTGTTTTATTTTCTGTTCCATCTAGCTCAAGCATGGTTTTATCTATAATGCGTTGTTCTGTGATCTCCACGCCGACAAGAGCTCGCGCAATAACAGTATTGATGTAATTTACTGCTTTTGTCACGCCCTTTCCCTGATATCGTTTGGGATTATTATCTCGCAATTCAAGCGCTTCATGACTTCCAGTGGACGCACCGGATGGAACTGATGCGCTTCCCACTATTCCATCATCAAGAAATACTTTTGCTCGAACAGTAGGATTTCCACGAGAATCAAGAATTTCAGATCCCAGAATACGAACTATTTTTGACATACAAGATGACAATTAAGAGTAAAATTATTTTGTAAGATATTTTAACACAGGGAATTCTTTTCCGGAAAGAAGTTCTAGTGATGCGCCTCCGCCAGTAGAAACAAACGTAAATTTTTTCTGCATTCTGTATTTCTTTACAAAGCTTTGCGTATCGCCGCCGCCAAGAATAGATACTGCCTTGCTCTGCGCAATCGCTTTTGCAACGCCTTTTGTGCCTGCGGCAAACTGGTCTACTTCAAAATAACCCAAAGGACCATTCCAAAAAATAGTTTTTGCCTTTTTAATGATAGCCGCATAATGCGCAACAGTCTTAGGACCAATGTCCAGATACATCCAATCCCGCGGCATGATACTATTTTGTTCAATAGAAATAATTTTTGTCTCTATTGATTTTCCATCTTTATTTGATGCGGCAATAAAGTCTATCGGCAATACTAATTTAGGAACGTTCAGGCCCGGTCCCAGATTTACGAATGTATCTTTTGTTTTCTTGAGAAGCTCTTCTGCGGTTTGAAGTATAGTTTGCGTTTCTTTTTTTGGCGTACGGCCCTCATCTTTTTCAATGTATGATGCACCGATTTTTATACCCTGCACTTTGAGAAAATTATGCGCCATAGCGCCGCCAATAAGAATCACATCTGCTAGTGACAAAAACGCTCGCAAAGTTTCAATTTTATCTGAAATTTTTGCACCACCCAAAATAACAATAAATGGTACTTTCGGTTTTTTCATGAGTGATTGAAGCACGGAAAGTTCTTTTGCCATATGCAGACCAGCAACTGATGGGAGTTTCTGTAAAATACCAGTAGTAGACGGATAATCTCTATGACTTTGCGCAAAAGCCTCAAATACCACACATTCAGCCAATCGCGCGAGTTTTTCTGTAAATTTTTCATCTCTCCCCTCTTCTTCAGGATGAAAACGAATATTTTCTAAAAGAATAATATCTTTTGACTTCATAGCATTCAGCGCACGATCCACATCCGGGCCAATACAGTCATTGAGTTTTTTCACTGGTCGGCGAATAAGCTCGCTTAAGCGTTTCGCCACAGGGTCTAATTTTAATTTATCATCCGGTTTTCCTCCGGGCCTTCCAAGCCAGGTGAGAATAACCACCTTGCAATTGTTTTTCAGAAGATGTTTAAGTGTGGGAATACTCGCCTGAATGCGCGTATCATCACTCACGATCCATTTTCCTCCTTTTTTTTCAATAGGAACATCATACGCGGTCCGAAAAAGAACGCGTTTGTTTTTGAGAGAGATATCTTTGAGCGTTTTGAGACTCATATACTACTTCCTACATGCTCTGCCATTTCCGCTAAGCGACAAGAATATCCCCATTCATTGTCATACCACGCAATAATTTTTACCAGATCGCCATCTATAACTTTTGTAAGTGAAAGATCTACGACCGTAGAATAGGAACTACCGATGAAGTCAGATGAGACGAGCGGTTCTTCTGTAACGCCAATGATACCGCGGTACATAGGATCCTGCGAAACTTTTTTAAAAAGGTCATTTATTTCTTGTACCGTTGTTTTCTTTTTTAGGACAAAAACAAAATCTGTCAGGGAAACATCTGCAATTGGCACGCGAATGGCAAGGCCGTCAAAGAGTCCCTTGAGCTCTGGAATGGCTTCTGTAGTGGCAATAGCCGCGCCGGTGGTGGTAGGCACAATATTTTGATATGCAATGCGCGCACGGCGAAGATCTCCTTTTTTGAGTCCCGGCGGCGGACCATCTACAAGATTTTGTTCCGCAGTGACTGCATGAATAGTGGTCATAAGCGCTTTTGAAATGCCAAATGCGCCATGCAATACTGTGGCGATTGGTGAAATGCAATTTGTGGTGCAGGAAGCATTATTGATAATCGGTTCTTTTGCGTACTTATGCGCATTTGCGCCAAAAACAAATGTAGGTACTCCGCCCTTTACTGGCGCAGATACTATGACACGCTTTGCGCCAGCCGCAAGATGCTTATTACACGCTTCAATATTTGTAAATCTGCCGGTACATTCTAAAACTACATCAATATTCAGTGATTTCCATGGTAATTTTTCCGGCTCTTTTTCTGCAATCACCTGTACTTTTTTGCCATCTATAAAAATAGTGTGTTCATCATGGGAAATTTCTTTTTGAAATGCGCCAAATACCGTGTCATATTTTAAAAGATGCGCTAGTGTTTCAGAGTCTGTAAGATCATTCACTGCAACAAATTCTAGATTTGGATTATCAATGCCAGCTTTCAGAGTATTGCGGCCAATGCGGCCAAATCCATTAATGGCAACGCGTATAGGCATAGGATTATGGTTAGGGATTAGAGGTTACAAATATTATACAATATTTTCTAAAAATAAAAAAAGACCCTTGATTTTAAAGAGTCTTGTGTCATCCCCGCGAATCCACCAACTGGTGGAGGGAATCTATATGATTTTTTTGCGGACTTATGGAATATGATCCCTACCCTACCTGACCGGGCCTAACATCGCCAGACCAAACCGCACCTGGCCCTGCCGCACCCTAGACAGAATACGAGGCGGAACATTCCTAGTGAACATTCCGCCTCTCTAGAGTTACGAACGAGTTTTGCCTATGCGGCGGTTTCCTCGCTTTCGTCCTCGTCTTCACCGGGCAATGACAGGGCTTCGAATACCTGATCCTTTTCTGCCTGATACTTGACGATTTCGAATTTGGTGACCATGAACTTACCGAACCTCGGTCGATAGTCGCCGATGCCATTATGCTGGCCTGCGCGGACCAGAATGGCATTGAGTACATCTGCGGGAAGAATTCTCTCGTCCAAGACAGAGAGCTTGAATTCTACTGCCCAGCTCTCCAGACGAGGCCGCGCGCGAAGCACGCGAGATGTGCCAATACGCGCAGGGCGCTTGTCGATGACGTAGTTGTAGAGCTTCTCGCCGGTATCGGAATTCGTGAGACCAGAGTACTCCGGAGACACGTCCACACCGCCCTTGACCGGATCCTTGAAGGTCTTCTTGCCCTGTCCCTTCACTTGAAAGGAGCTGGCGGCCTTCACCATGGTCTGGTAGACATGCTCGCCGGGAACGCAGAGCTGACCCTTCCTGTCGCCATTGACTGGATCAAGGCGATAAGCGCCTTGCTCCGCTTCCACGTCTGGAGGAGGCGGACCAGTCTTTCTGGACTTGACCGTACCTTCCAGTTCTGCCGTGGCCTCCATACTGAACTTGTGCATGAGAAGCGGAGCCGAACCCTGAATGCGCACTGCGACTTCGTACATCTCTCTTTACCTCCTTACCTGTAAAATGAGAGTATTGAGACTTGAAAGAACACACGAGAATAGCCACAGTATATATGTATTTATTTATTTTGTCAAGGGGGTAGACTATTAAGATCCCCCTTGACAATTTGTGTATATGCTTTATATTTATAACCGAACAGAGCAGAATAGTTTTGTTCTGTATCAGAACCTTGACATTCTTAATCATGGGAGGATCAAAAGAAATGCAGGAGCCCGTACGCATCAAGCTGTGCGGTGTCAGTGGATGCTGCCCGGAGGTGGAAATCCACCATGACTCCAACAAGGTCATCATCACGGATGACTACGGCGGCAAGGTCACGCTTACCAAAGAGCAGTGGAAGGAAGCCAAGACCAAGGTCAACGTTGACCAGTAGGTAGGTTCCCTCTCAAAAGAATGGCAAACAAGCTCTTGCTTTAAAATAAAGGCAGGAGCTTCTTTTTTTGAAAAGGAGTATATCATGATACGTATACACGATATTCGCGTCTCGAAATTCTTGCGAATATTGGAAAAAGACGGGATACTTTCTGTCTTTCACGTGCTTCATCCACGCCCCATCTATCTCTTAGAACGAATCTGGTGTGACTTATTTGAACGAGCACTTTATGGAGAGATTCCGGAAGAAATGAATATACTTATTCAAGATCTCATTGAGAATGACATATTCATTACTCATGAAAATGCTGATCCAGAGGAACTTGAAAAAACACGCATTCAAGCAATCCGGATGCTGTCTCGTCCAAACATTCTCTATCTTGTTATGTCTAATGCGTGTAATCTTGCGTGCACTTACTGTCCCATCCCATCTCTTGCCAAGCAACACGGCGAACATCTTCTCACTTTTGAAGATGCCGTTGCTGGCATTTCGCTTTGGCAAAAACACATCATGGATGAATCGAGCGATCACGAACCATACGTTCTGATTTTTTATGGAGGTGAACCACTTCTGAATCAGAAAGTATTCCGTCAGCTACTGCCATACATAGAAAAGGAAAAAGCTGCGGGCAAACTTCCGGAAAAACTCGAGCTTATGCTTTGCACAAATGGACTATTGATGGATAAAGACCTTGCAAAGCTCTGTGCTCAACATCGCATAACGGTCGCAATCGGCATTGATGGACCGCAAGTTCATAATGATCGTATTCGTATCACGCCTGACGGTAGTCCTACATTTGCTACTATTCAGAGTGTTATCAAACAATTGGTAGATGAAGAGGTTCGAGTGGTAGCATCGGTTACCATAACACCGGAAAATGTTCATCAGATTGCTCAATACCCTTCACTTCTCAAAAACCTCGGTATCTCGCAGTTCGGATTTAACCTCATGAAAGGCGAGGCACTTCTTCGTGAATTGAATGGGCGAAGCAGTGAAGAATATTATCGGGCAGCAGCAAAAGGCGTCCTCCATGGACTTGCCGATAGAGACGGTGATCATTGCTTTGAGTATCAGCTTGAAAAAAAGTTGACAGCTCTGACTAATGGTTTTCCGTTCTCGCTCGATTGCACATGTTATGGTAATCAACTCGTGATTCAGGCGGATGGCCAGGTGAACAACTGTCCATTTTTCCGAATCAATCAGGGGCATGTTCAAGATCTGCCAGATACATTCAGAATACACAAAACAGAGATCGTAGAAAAATGGCGACAGAATTTGCCCATCTTTCACGAGTCCATTCTATCAGATCATCAAACCGAGATGCTGCATGGTGGCAGATGCGCATGGGGCTCTGACGAAAACAATGCCCTATTCACACAGGAGGTCATGTATGGACTTATCTGGGCGTCGTTTCCAAGAGAACAAGAAGATATGCTTCGGAATAGAGAAACCACTCATTGGAATTATCGGGGGATCAGGCCTCTGTCAATTACCGGGTCTCGTCCTATCTGATAGCATCTTCGAAGAAACTTCCTACGGGATGCCATCAAACCCTATTCAGATTGGCGAATTCTGCGGCGAACGCATTGCTTTTCTTCCGAGACATGGAGTAAAACATACGATCCCGCCGCATAAAGTCCCATACAAGGCAAATCTCGCAGCACTCAAATCACTTGGCGTGAATCACGTCATTGCGACATGTGTGGTGGGCAGCCTCAAAAAAGAGATTAAGCCAGGCGTATTCGTGATTCCGGATCAGTTCATCAATCTCACTTGGGGGCGTGATGACACACATGACATTGATAAAGAACTCATTCATCTTCCCATGGCACAGCCCTACTGCGAGCACATCAGAGACGTTCTCATTCAAGAAATCAAAACCCTGAGCATGCCTCGCCATACCACGGGTACGGTCGTCGTTATCCAGGGACCGCGATTCTCAACCATTGCAGAAAGCAAGATGTTTGCGTCTTGGGGTGGAGACATCGTAAACATGACGCAATATCCTGAATGTTACTTTGCACGGGAACTTGGCATATGTTATGGAGTGATTGCCTCAGTAACTGACTATGATGTCGGCGTGCCGAGTACGATTTCCATGCAGCCAGATTCCATGGATACAGTTCTCAAGATCTTTCACGAAAACACAAAGAAAACCATTTCGCTTATGAAAAACATCATAAAGCGAAGTCATGATATCGCTATGTGTACGTGCGCGGCACTATGCAAACATATACATTTTCAGAAATCATACAACGTCTTGCATCCTCTTCGCGTGTAAAGGGGATATTTACTACAGGTACCACAGCCTCACAGCTTCATGCTGCGAGCGATATTGATGTTGTCGTGCTCCTTGATGAAAATAAAGAAAAAATAAAATCACTTTATACTACAATTGAACATCGTTTTGCGGATATATTCTTTTTTGATCTTGATTTTCTTCATGCGCTCCAAGAAAAAAAAGAAGTCTCTGCAAATTCTTTTGATGGTATGTTTTGTGAATGGCTTACAAAAGGCGCTATACAGTATGACCCTCAGAACATTCTTGCATCATATAAAAAGCATATACAAGAAAAACCTCCGCACATGCATCTCACAGAATTAGAAAAAAGAGATGCATGGGTGAAAATAAATTATAATTATATTGCAAATCTTCGTTATTATCATTCGCAAGATACGCTGTATCATGCAGCACTGGAACTTCGGTTACTCTATAGCGTCATAGAACTTATTACTGCGTATTTTTCTTTTAGAAGCATTCCGTGGCGTGGCGAAAAAAATGCAGTCGCCTATTTTAAAAAAAATGATCCGGAATTTTTTTCTTTATTCAAAAAATATACCTCAAGCATCACGCTTGATGAAAAAATAGGAACATATCAAGAACTCTACATAAAAACTTTCTTTGGCGAATATACACCATGGCCAGATGATTTTGTTATTCCAACTTCTCAAGACCATGGCTATGATCCAAAGATTACGGCATGGTGGAAAACATTGATCACCTAATAAATAAAAAGCGGCAAATAAACTCGTGTTCATTGCCGCATAACAGAATACTTCAGATCATACCGATCAGACGTTTTGCTTGTCGCTGAACGTCTTCCATGTATGTTTTGAAGCTTTCCTGATGTATGAGCTTTCCTTCGGAAAGAACATACGTATCTGTTGGGTTGAATTTTTCCAGGAAATACCGATCGTGAGAGACAAGTAGGATGGTGCCTTCGTAGTGCGCGATTGCCTCTTCAAGTGCCTCAAGTGCCTCAAGATCGAGGTGGTTAGTAGGTTCATCTAAGATGAGGGCATTTGCTGACAGCGCAGAAAACAGAGCAAGAAGTACTCGCGCTCGCCCCCCGGGAGAAAGCGCAGAGATCTCTTTATCTATTTCTCCTGCCTTGAATCCATACTTTACTGCTAAAGCATGCGTCTCTTGGACTGAAGTACCTGCTCGCCGCATAAGAAAATCTTTGATGGTTTCCTCACGCGGTAAGTTGTCATGCTCTTGTGTAAGATTACCGATGACAAGTGCATTCCCTCGATTCACCTTGCCTTCACGCGCTGGAAGCTCACCGCTCATGGTTTTCAAGAGAGTTGTTTTTCCAGTGCCATTGAGACCGAGAATGACTGCGTGACTGCCGTACGGGATGGATAGCGAAATGGGTCCGACAGTAAATTCACTATCAGTATATCCCGCTACTACATCCGTAAGGATAATGTCTCGCTTTCCTTCTGGTTTTGTTGGCCGCAAATGAATGCGAAGCGTATCGCGTTCCATCGGCCGCTCTACGATATCCATCTGTTCAATGCGTTTTTCAATCGCTTTTGCTTGCTTGCCGGATTTTGATGCTTGATCGCGCTTAAAGCCCCGATGAAATTTATCATTATCAGTGCCCATGTATCGCGAACCAGACGCGGCGTCTTGTTTTTTTCTTTTTGCCAAGTCTTCAAGTCGCTTGATTTCCTCCTGCTGTAATTCATGATCCTGTCGCTGTCGCGCAAGCTCCTTTTCTTTCCGCACCAAATAGTCAGAATACCGACCATTTGTAATGATGAGTGTCCGGGTGTGCCAGTTAATCTCAAAGATTTTCCGCACTACCCTATCCAGAAAGAGACGATCATGCGAAACAATAATACAGGCGGCGCTGATGCGCATGAGAAAATCCTCAAGCCACATCAATGCTGGAAGATCCAGATTGTTTGTTGGTTCGTCAAGCAGTAAGACATCTGGATCTGACAAGAGTACGCCGATCATGAATACCTTACTTTTTTGTCCTGAAGAGAGAGCATTGATAGATCGATCGCTTGAGATATCTGCAAGGCCAAAACCGGCAAGCATTGTCTCTAAACGATGATAAAAAGTATAGCCATCTCTTCGCTCGTACTCTGCCAGTGCATCCGGCGATGTCTCCATCTGATTTTCAAGATCAGCCATGCCGGAAACACGTCGAACATAGTCGCAGATAGTTTCATCTGTAACAAGACTTGTATCTTGCGGCATATAGCCAATGACAGCGCCGTTCCGCGCTGTTACATGGCCTGCTTCTGGCTCAACGAGGCCGACAAGGATTTTGAGAAGCGTTGTTTTGCCAGTGCCGTTATACCCGATGAGACCTACTTTCTGCCCTTTTTCAAGAGAGAAAGAAATGTCTTCAAGAATGGTAAATGTCTGGTATGTTTTGTGGATTTTATCCGCTTTGATTTCCATGAAATCCTCCCCATTGTCAAAGTACCATTGATCATGGTCATTTGTAACAAATTCTTTTATGTCTGTCAATGGCGCAGAGGGAATGGAAAATTTCTTACAGTGCTAAGCGGCAGAACCGATGGATTTGGATATTTTCTCCGGTTTTAGCAATCATCTGAGAGAGAATCTGTTCTATAGTCAATGAGTCTTCTTTTACAAATTGCTGCTTAAGAAGACAAACATCAGAATAGTATTTTGACACTTTTCCAAGAAGAATTTTTTCCATAATTTCTGCTGGCTTTTTTTCTCCGGCCATTTGATCGCGGTAAATTTCCCTTTCCTTTTCTATAAGTTCTTCTGGTACTTCTTCCGGCTTGATATATAGAGGATTCATAGCCGCTATCTGAAGCGCAATATCATGAGCAAAATTTTTGAATTCATCAGTGCGCGCTACAAAATCTGTTTCACATAAAATCTCCACGAGTACGCCAACTTTTCCATTTGGATGCATATAGGAATGGATGATACCTTCTTTTGTGGAGCGGTCTTGTTTATTTGCGGCAACTTTTTGACCTTTTTTGCGAAGAAGCTCTACTGCTTGATCATAATTTCCATTTGCCTCTTCCAGTGCTTTTTTACAGTCTACAATACCGGCACCGGTTTGTGATCGCAATTGCGCAACAAGCTTTGGATCTATCATATACATTCTTTTTTATACATTTTAAAATTGTTTCGAGCGGAGTTGTGTTCCTTTGAGCGGGTTATGAGGCCGAGTGGGCATGGTTTGAGCGAAGCGAGAGAACGAGGCCGATTCCCGTGAGCCGGCTCGCTGGGCTGGCGAGCGAAAGCGAGAAGGAATACAGCTCCGCTCGAGACTTGTGCCTCTTATTCATCTTCACTTTCCGGACGTAAATTTGCCGGAAGCTCTTCAATTTCTTCTTCTGCTAATGCTTTTGGTTCTAATTTTTTTTCTGGCGCGGCTTCAGAAATTTGATCAGTCGATTTTTTTTCTGATTCAGCTGGTTTTACGTTTTGTGCGCTTGCCATATCTTTTTGTCGTTCTGCTTTGCCTTCGCGTACTGCATCTGCGATTGCGGCAGTGATAACCTCAATAGATTTTATTGCGTCATCATTTGCAGGGATTGGATAGGTAATATTCTCCGGATTGGTATTTGTATCACACAGCGCAATCACAGGAATATGTCGTTTGAGGGCTTCTTTAAATGGAGTTTCTTCTTTTCGCGGATCAACAATATATAGTGCATCAGGAAGCTTAGTAAGCGTCTGAATACCTCCAATAAGGCCTTCTAATTCTTCTATTTTTCGCGAAAGTTCAAGTTGTTCTTTTTTTGTATATTTTTTATATTCTCCTGCTTCTGTCTTTTCTTTCATTTTCAGATAATTCTTGATCATTTTTGAAATGATCGCGTAGTTTGTGATAGTACCGCCAATCCAACGCGTATGCACATATGGCATACCGCATGCAAGCGCATGATTTTTAATGGTTTCCTGAGCTTGGCGCTTGGAACCTACAAAAATAATAGTTCCGCCCTGACGCACGATATTTTTTACAAATGTAAGCGCTTGTTCCAGTCGTTCGGATGTCTTTTGGAGATCAATAATACTAACCTCATTTTTGGAACCAAAAATATACGGCTTCATCTTTGGATTCCGTTTAGATGTTCTGTGTCCAAAATGGACACCTGCCTTGAGCAAGTCAGGCAATGATGGGACCTGTGACATAAATTTCTCCTTTAAGCCTCTGCCATTTTCCTGATTCCGGCGTTATGCCGGGCAAGGAGACATATAAATGGCATGAGAGATGAGTAAATAAACGAATTACGATCAGTATACCATATCTTAAAAAACATTCAAGACCCCTTGACAAAAGAGGTCGCGTAACGCATACTTTTACTCATAGGAGGGGAACGGCTAGGCTAGGCTGGGCCGGGTGTGGTCTGGTGCGGCGTGGTAAGGAAAGGTTTGGTAGGGATACTACGCTGGCAGTCCACTAAAAACCCTTTATGGTGAGGTCGGGTCTGGTGTGGTGAGTTGTGGTTTGGCGTGGTAAGGCATGGCGAGGTTAGCTAAGGTATGGATCATTTCCTTAAAGCCCGTCGATTTTTTTCAATAGCCTATTGCATAATGCGATAGGTCTTTTTTTATGATACTTGACAGAAAAAACATTTTTTGAGATAATCATACAATCATTACTAACTGTCATTCTGAGGGTTATGAAAAAAGACATTCATCCAGAATATTTTACTGACGCAAAAATCACCTGCGCATGTGGACATAGTGCGAGCGTAGGCTCTACACAAAAAACAGTATTTGTTGAATTATGCAGCAAATGCCATCCTTTTTATACTGGAAAACAAAAGCTTGTGGACACTGCTGGCCGTGTTGAACGTTTCCAAAAACGCGCAGCAAAGAAAGAGGTCACAGCTACCATACGAAAAGGCAAGAAAGTAAAGAAAGTTGCTGCAAAAAACAGAAAGAAAGCAAAAGAAGAATCCGCAGAAGAGTAACAATACATAAAAAAACCATCGCATAACATGATAAAGGCGGTGGTTTTTTGTTGTAAAATACTGTAATCTACATATATGCAATTCCAAGACCAGCTTACGCCATTACGCGCAAAATTTAAAGAGCTAGAAACAAAACTCTCTAATCCTGCTATTGCCACTGATACGGGAGTGTTTGTTTCTTATTCAAAAGAATATAAAGAGATTCAAGATATCTTAGAAAAAACAGATAGGTTTCAGATACTTGAAAAACAAATAGCAGATGCGCAAGAGATCGTCGCAAATGAAAAAGATGAGGAGTTGATTGCCATTGCAGAAGAAGAAATTCAAAAAAATACTCAAGAACTTGAAAAACTTCATGCAGACATTCAAGAATATTTTCAACCGGCAGATCCCATGGATAAGCGTGATGTTATTGTAGAAATCCGGGCTGGTGCTGGCGGAGATGAAGCGGCATTATTTGCAGGAGAACTATTTCGGATGTATAGTTTATATGCAGAAAAAAGAGGATGGAAAACTCGATTGATTAGCGCGAATCGTATTGGAATTGGCGGACTAAAAGAAGTTATTTTTGAAATAAATGGCACTGGCGCGTATCGTTCACTCAAATATGAAAGCGGTGTACATAGAGTCCAGCGCGTGCCAGAGACAGAAAAAAGCGGCCGTGTGCATACCTCTACAGTAACTGTTGCAATTTTGCCGGTAGCAGAAGAAGTGGATGTGCGCATTGACCCTAAAGATCTGCGTATAGATACATTTTGTTCTGGCGGTAAGGGCGGACAGTCTGTAAATACTACTTACTCTGCCGTGCGTATTACACACATGTCATCTGGTATTGTGGTAAGCTGTCAGGATGAACGTTCACAGCTCCAAAATCGCGAGCGCGCCATGGCAGTATTACGCGCACGGCTTTTGGCGGCAGAACAAGAAAAACAAAACAAACAGCTCTCTAAACAACGCAAAAAAATGGTTGGCACCGGAGATCGTTCAGAAAAAATCCGTACGTATAATTTTCCTCAAAGCAGAATTACAGACCACCGCATCAAGCAAAATTGGCATAATATCACCGATATTATGAATGGAAACATTGATGAAATAATAGAAACCCTTACAATAGCAGATAGAAATGATCAATTTAGTTCTGATAATGATGGAGAATAAGTCTTTGGAGGGAGTAGTATCCCCCCATTCTAAAAAATAACCCTTCCCCTATGATCCTCTGCGACAAAACACTCAACGAACTTCTTGAAAAAGGAGATATTGTCATAGATCCTCTTGGTGAAAATGCCATTCAGCCGGCATCTATAGATTTGCGACTCGGAAATCATTTTCTTATACTGGATGACCACCGTATGGATATTATTCGCATGGATGGTGAAAGCACGTACCGGGAAATTGTCGCAGATTCTGTAACTATTCCCCCCCATTCATTTGTTCTTGCCACAACTGTTGAATATGTAAAAGTTCCCGCATACCTCACTATGGCAGTAGAAGGAAGAAGCTCTATTGGCCGTTTGGGGTTATTTATCCAAAATGCCGGATGGATTGATCCTGGATTTGAAGGAAATATTACACTTGAGCTATACAACGCAAATTCACTTCCTATTGTTTTGCAGGCAGGCAGGCGCATTTGCCAGGTAGTTACAGAAAAACTTGACGCACCGTCAGAACATCCCTATTCAGGAAAATACAAGGGACAAAAAAATACTACAGGTAGTCGCATTTTTAAGGATAAAGAAATCACTCACAATGAAGAAAGTTCAACATAGGTTCTCCATTTCTTACGCACTCTCTCATGCGATAAAGATTCTCCAGAAGAACCATATACACCCTGCATCTCTGGATGCCGAGGTGCTTTTGGCGTATGTACTTAAAAAAGATCGTGCATTTGTCTTGGCGCATTCCGAATACATTCTCACAGCCGCGCAGCAACGTGTGTACAATACTGCCATTAAACACCGCATACGCCATACGCCAGTTGCATATATCACAGGGCAAAAAGAATTTTATGGCATGAATTTTTTTTTAGACAAACATGTGCTTATCCCCCGCCCTGATACTGAACTTTTAGTGCAGGAAACACTTTCACTATTTAAACAATATCCGGAAAAAACTTCGCTCGCGGATATAGGAACAGGATCCGGATGCATTGTTCTTTCACTTGCCTCACAGGCTCCACAATTACAAAAAATTGTTGCTACAGATTATTTAAAAAATGCACTACAAATTTCTAAAAAAAATGCGCGACATCTTGGACTTATCAAAAAAGTCACGTTTTCTCATATGAACATGATGGAAAAATTAAAAGGACGATTTGATTGTATTATTGCAAATCTCCCCTATCTTTCTGCAAAAGAATACGCTGATGCAGTACGAGAATATCCGGAAATAAAACATGAACCAAAAAGCGCGCTGTGTTCCGGAAAAACCGGCTTAGAACTTTTTAATATATTTTTTCAGTACGTACCTCAACATATCAATCCAAATGGAATAGTGCTTTTAGAAATTGGTAGCGGACAACGAAATAGTATAAAAAATCTTGCAAAAACATACCTTCCAAAGAACATAAAACTCTCATTTATTCGCGATCTTGCAAAAAGAACCCGTGTTGCCAAAATTGAATTTCCATAAATGAAAAAGAGCTTATTCCTTGTGAATAAGCCCTACCTTAGCTTGCCTTGCCATACCTAGCCACACCCGACCCGACCACGCCTGACCGTACCTTAAAGTCTAAGGGTGTTTACCAGCAAAACAAGTAAATCCCTACCCTGATTTACCCAGCCCCGCCAGACCGAACCAAGCTTTACATTTGAGCATTGCGAGATGATGCCAGAGAAAATCCTTACCTTAGCTTACCCAACCCCACCTCGCCGAACCTGACCCCACCTGATACAACCCAGCCGGACCATACCATAAAAGAACAACCTCGCAAAGTCTATAATAAAAAAACGCCCCTGTCAAGAGGCTATCTTCTGAAAAATCTCTTCTATTTTTTGATTAAATTCTTCCATAGTTCCATTATTTTCCACTACAAAATCCGCTTCTGCTTTTAACATATCAATTTCCTGTTCCGGTTCCGCATTACTTCGCTTGAGAAATTCCTCATACGGCATGTCTGCATCGCTGGGATTTTCATTACGCTTCACATAGCGCTCGTAGCGAACTTTTTCATCAGTTTCTATAAAAAGAAGTGTAAAATTTTCAAATTCACGAAATGTCTGCGCATCTATTTTTCTACGCATACCATCAAAAATACATACCGGAACTTCTGACTTTTTTACTAGTTCAGCAACCGCATGCGCAATTGTACCCTCTCCATATGTGCTACGAAGAAACGTAGAGAGTTTTGCCATGTTTTCTCGTGACTGCGGAATACCAAAAATATCTGTAAGCGTTGTTCGCAAAGGATCAGAAGAGCGAAATCGTACCGCTTGATAATGTTCTATGAGATACGCACTTGCTTTACTCTTGCCACAGCCCATACGGCCGGCAATACCAATGATAATTTTTTTGGGCATAACTCCCGTTAAGTTATTATGTTTCCTTTTCCTCTTCTTTCTTCTTTGTTTCAACTTTTGCTACCGCAGACACATCCTCTACTGGTTTTTCTTCAAGTTTTTTGAGCTCTGCTTCAGAAAGTGGTGGTGTTACATTTACTACTACATCACTCGCGTGTTCAAGCGTTGCAATGCCTGATGGCAGTGCAATATCTGAAACTTTAATAACGTCATCAAATGTTTTGAGCGAAGAAATATCAACAACAATTTCATGTACCAAATCACCTGGCAGACATCGTACTTTGAGTTCTTGCACGCTTTTCACTAAAATGCCGCCCAATTCTTTCACTGCCCGTGATTCTCCAATAAATTTTAATGGTATTTCTGTAGTAAGTTTTTCTGTCATATCTACCTGATAAAAATCCACGTGAGCAAATCGGTCTGTAAGTGGATCTTTTTGTATATCATAAATAAGTACTTTCACTGCAGGATTGCCATCAACTACCAAGTCAACAAGTGTACTTTCACCTGCCTTTTGAAAGACTTTTGTAAATGGGATTTCAGAAACACTGACCATTTTCCCAGCTACTTTGTGGCCATATAACACACCAGGAATAAGCCCCTTTTCCCGTAATGAAGATACCTTTTTTCCTGTAACATCGCGCTCCTGCGCCTCTAGTACAAACGTTTCCATACATTTTTCAAAATAGTAAAAATAAAATAACGCTCTTTATCATACCAAATATCTGATTTCTGTCAAGAATTATAAACCTTAATACTTTGCACCAAACCCACTGCAAGAAGCGATATTGCCAAAGAACTTCCTCCATAGCTCAAAAATGGCAATGGAATACCGGTTAGCGGCACAAGTCCAATATTTCCTCCAATATTCAACATAACATGGGTAAAAAACATAATACTAATGCCCAAAACAGCATAAAGCGCAAAATCATCTCTGCATATCTTCATAATACGAATCAATCTATGAAAAAAAACCATCCAAAAAGCAAACAGAATTATCATGCCAATAAGCCCCATTTCTTCCGCAACAACTGAAAAAATAAAATCTGTCTGTGTTTCCGGAAGAAATTTTAAATGGCTTTGCGAACCAAATCCCAAACCCCTGCCAAAAATCTGGCCAGATCCTATGGCAATCATAGCTTGATGCACATTATATCCACTTCCCTGCACATCTGCTGTTGGGCGCAAAAATGTCATAATGCGATCTTTTTGATAATCCTTAAGAAAAAATAACCATGCGCTTAAAGAAATTACGGATATACCAACGCAAAGAGCAAGAATATATTTTTTAGGAATACCGCTTATCATAATCATGCCAAACCAAATAAGGAAAAGTACTGTTGCAGAACCTAAATCTGGCTGTAATAATACCAAACCCAATGGTAACGCCATGAAAAGTGCACTTACAACAATATGTCGAAACTGGCCAATCTGACGTGTATGACTAGAAAAATATCGTGCAAGCACGCACACAAGGGCAAGTTTTATAAATTCAGCAGGCTGAATACCAAATGAACCAAGCATAAACCATCCCCGTGTTCCCCTAATTGTTTGGCCGCTAATAAGAACAACTACCAAAAGCCCGCAAAATGCAATATAAAGTAAAAAGCTCATGCTTCTAATAATTCGATAATTGATAAGAGAAATAATAAAAAAAAGAATAAAAAAAACAGCAAAGACGGACAGCTGTTTTTGAATGTAAAAAAAGTTTTGCGGATCTTTTCCTAAGCCCACGCTATATAGCGCGGCAAATCCAAATAAAGAAAGCACTACAATACTTAACAAGAGGAGAATGTCAATATCTCTGAAGTTCCTCAGAAATCCAAGACGCATCATATATAACAATAGCTAGTATAACTGCTCTTCTATTTGTTGCTGTTCCTCTTCTTGTTGTTGGCGCAAAAGTTCTTCTTCTTGCTTAATAACATCCGGGCTTCGTTCTTCTAATTCTTGTACTGTTGGCGCCTGATATAAACGTGGATCAAATATATCAACTGTCGGTAAAATGTCAACGGCTGTTGCATTACTTAAATCCGCATTCCATCGTGACTCCATAAGACGCGATTCCCCGGAACCAAAATTAGTAAGCGGAAGCGTATTAATTGCAATAATTTGATCTCCTGTTTTTACAAGTATTGGCACGGACAACTCCCAGAAACGATACACTGTTTCATTTACAATTTTAAAGGTAAGTTTTGTATATGAAAGTCCACCTCCTTCCATCTGTTGAACTGGCGTTATTTTAATATCCTTCACAGTTATCCGTGTTCGCAATGACATATCTTCTTTTTCTTTTTTAGAAATACGGTTCCATGAAATATTTTTTAATTCAAGGCCAAGTGTAATGGGCTGAGTTGTGCGTTTGAGGCCGGCATACATAAGATATTTTTCTTCATCAGGCAAAAGAAACCCGGACTGCGGTGGAAGTGCTTCGCCGTCTATACTAAACACCGAGTCAAAATGTACACGCCATAGTGGGTTTGGATTTTTTATGCGAACATAAAGATCATAGATTCCTTCTTCGCTTTGCGCAAATGATACCGCATCTTTTTGAATATCTTGCACAAGAGTGCGAACAGGAAAAAGAGTATATTGTTTTTTAAGATTTAATAACATTCCTTGATAATTTTGCCAAGGCAAAATAACAATTTTTACTGTAAGAAAAATAGCAATGCCCCAGATAATAGCACAGATGATACTTAATATCATTGCAGTTACACGGCGTATTTGTCCTCTATGCGTGAGAAACCAATAGCTTTTTTGAAGCTCTTCGTCACTGAGGGGTTGTGATATTATTTCTTCCATATGCCCTAAATATAGCATATACCGGTTCTCTTGACAAAATAAGGAAAATCTGATTTACTTATGGTGCTTTTACGGTGAGGCGTGGTCTGTTGGGTTCAGGCGTGGTCTGTCTAGGTGTGGCGTGGCAAGGTAGGGTAGGGATTTACCGCAAAACTCCAATGAAAGGAGAAAAAACGTGAGCGCAATTCTCACTAAGGACGTGTTCCTTGAAAATCTTTTGAAAATAGAACAACTTGGATGCTGTACTTCGGATAGAGTGTTTGAGGAAGCAGATAGGCAGGTTGCTTCAGCTCTTCTCTGGTGGTATCGCCAACATCCAGAAGCGCTTGAGGAAAACATGCGCGACCTTTCCGCACTTCCATGGCATGCACTCAAAGCGCTTGGTCATCTCATATTTTCGCAAGAGAAAGAGATAATCGCACGGCGGAGAAAATACCGCAAGGCATTTGCAGAGCGCGTATGGGAACCGTGGGAAATAGGCAATAAAGAGTCTGGACTTTTCGATAAAAATCTTTGGGAATGCGCTTTTCATTGGGCAATGTCCATTATGCACGAGATTGAATCCAAGGAAGAAACCGAGGGGGATATTTTGCAAGAGTTTTTCAACTTCCAGATCTTGAATGAGACAGTTTCTCCTCTTCCAAAGAACAATCCATATGCATTTCCTGCGCGAGAATTCAATGATCTTGTATGGATGGATTGGAGGGCTCGCGAAGTGTTTCGTTCAGAAAAAGTAAAGATGCTTTTTCCGGATCAAAATGGCGTCATGACAATTTCTGTCTGTGAGCAAAAAATTCCGGAAAGCGAGATGACTCGACTTTTCATTGCCCGCAGAGAGTATCCGGATCTTGGGGATATTGTCGCCGCATTCAGCGGATTTGACAGTAACCCTGTAGGTGATCTCACGGGCATGGGGTGGGTGAAAGGCATGCAGGAAAAAACGATTCCAGTGCTTGCACTCATTGCATTCTTCACAGATGTCTTTAGGCCAGAGAATTACGAAATATCTTTACGGTGAGGCGTGGCAAGGTAAGGCGAGGTACGGCTAGGCTGGGCTCGGCACGGCATGGTGCAGTAGGATAAGGTAGGGATTTTACCTTACTGGCAAACACCTTTAAATTTTAAAGGTGCGGCGAGGTTTGGTAAGGTGTGATAGGGCGTGGTTTGGTCGGGCAAGACAAGGCATGATAGGGTTCATTTTCAAACCCGCCAAAGGTTCTTTCAATAACTCATTACAAAAGTAGTGGGTTTTTTTATTTGACGAAATAGAGCTATTTGCTAAGGTGAATCCGGCAGTATAATGTCATTCTGATATGTTTACCACTATACAGCTTACTGTCCTGCGTCTCATACTTCTCCTTTTTACCATTTTTTTATTTTTCCATACTCTTCCCGCGCACGCACTTCCAATTCCCCCATCATTTGTTCGCACGGCAAATTATTTTTTGCGAACAGTACCAGATATCAACTCTAAAACATACGACACACTCTCGCAGTATGACTTATTGATTCTTCCTATGGAAGCGCAAGTCTATAACCGAGAGTTTTTTAGTTACGCGCGCAAAAAAAATCCACATATTATCATACTAGCGTATGTGCCGTCTCGAAGTGTCAATATCCTTGATTTAGATGACGGCGCGCAGATTCGTAAAAAATTAAAAGATGGTATTCATGATGATTGGTATCTTCGCGATAGTTATGGAAACATTGTACAAGCATGGCCGGGAACAATTCCTATAAATGTCACCACAGAATGGAACGTGTATCTTCCTCAATATATCAATGGCACTATTTTTTCAACCGGATTATGGGACGGTATCTTTTATGATGAAGTGCAGGATTCCATGACGTACTTAAATAAAGGAGATATAGATATAAATCAAGATACCAAACCTGATATAAAAGATGATGCTGATCTTTGGTGGCAAGATGGTATGCGAATTTTATTTAAACACACGCGAGACATTATTGGAAAAGATTATATTATTATCACCAACGGTAGTTCTCTTCCTGAATATGAAAAATATGTGAACGGCAGAATGTTTGAAAATTTTCCTTCACCAAAAGGACATGGCACGTGGCTTGAATCCATGAAATCATATTTGCATCTAGACAAAAGCGATGCGTTCCCACCTATTAACATTATTAATACAACAACACTCAATACTGGCGCAAAGGATGATTTTCGTGCCATGCGATTTGGCCTTGCGTCCGCGTTATTGGCAAACGGTTATTTTGCTTTTGATTATGGCGATAAAGACCATGGTCAACTCTGGTACTACGATGAGTATGGCGTTAAACTTGGTAAGCCAACCACATCTCCGCGCAATGCGTTAACATTTTTATCTACAAACATCCAGGAATCAGTTTGGCGCAGAGATTTTTTGCATGGAACCATATTTGTAAATGCAACGCCAAAAGAACAAACCTTAGAACTTGATGAAGAATTTGAAAAAATACACGGCACGCAAGATTCGCAATACAATAATGGATCAGTCACTTCTGAAATAGATATTCCGGCATACGATGGAATTGTTCTTCTACGCCCACTTAATACCATTCTTGAAAAGCCATTTTTAAATGGATCATTTGCGCGTATATTAAGTGCGGATGGTTCTGTAAAACGAAATGGATTTTTTGCATATGACCAAAGCGTGCGCGGATCTGCATCTGTGGTTATTTCTGACATTCTTTTTGAAAATAAACGCATAATCGCGTCTGCAGATAGAGGCACTATTACTGTTCGTTTTGCAGGAGAAAATCCACTGTATACAATCCAACCATTTGGCAAAGATTGGAAATTCCCTTTGTATATTGCATTGGGGAAATCAGACGGTGTTACATTTCTTGCTACTGCGCCAGCTCGTACAGATGCAAAAAAACAAAAACAAGGCAGTAGTGTAAAGGCGTATGCCTTGTCATCTGGCAAAGAATTTTCGTCTTTTCAGCCTTTTGGCAAAACATTTAAAGGATCTATATCAATCGCCACTGGAGATATAGACCATGACGGAGTTGATGATATTGTGGTTGGTGTAGGAAGTAATGGAGGCCCGCAAGTACGTGCGTTCCATAAAGATGGAACTCCACTAAAAACAAACTTTTTTGCATACGACAAAAAATTTAAAGGTGGCATATCTGTAGCAGTTGGCGATGTGTTGGGTATTGGAAATAATCAAATCATTACTGCACCGGGGACAGGAAAAGAATCTCGCATGCGTATATTTTCTGCCACAGGAAAACAATATGAAAAAAGTTTTTCATTATCCGGAAAAAGATCATCTCAAGGAACTCGCATTACTGCCGCAGATATGGACAATGATGGTGTAGATGAAATTATTACATTCACTGCAAACGTCTTTACTATTGCCGGATTTTAAAACATGTCATCCCGAGCGTCAGCGAGGGATCCCGTTTCTATGAATACATCACCAAACTTCCTAAAACCATCCTCGTTTGAAGACATGCAAAAACAATATACGTTTTTCAAAAAACGATATGAAGAATTTTATCATCATACTGTGCCAAGCAGATACATGCATATCATTGGCGATTCTTTGCTTGTTATTCTTATTCTTTTTTTTGGTTCCTATGCAGGAATATCGTATGTTCAGCAGAAATTCTTTACCCCAGCATCTGCAAAATTAAGTATCATCTTGCCCGGAGATATTATTACTGTTGGCATGTCAACAAAATTTCTTGTACGTTATGAAAATAACACACGCGCACCCTTGTATGATGCGCGTCTTACGTTTCAATTTCATCCACTTTTTACATCAGCTACATCATCTAAATTTATAATCAATCCAGAAACACATATTTTAGAAATCGGCACTATTGAGGCAAGCGAAGAAAAAGAATTTGTACTTTCCGGTATTCCATTTGGCGCGCGTGAAGATGTGCAAACAATTTCTGCTGAATTGACATTCAAAAGTAATAAAAAAGAAGGACGAGAACACATTGCTTCATTTGTACGCTATATCATTCAAAAAGGCGATGTTCAGCATACCGCATGTACTGCGCCAAGCACTGTAACGTTTTATCAAGTTTTTAATTATGAATGTACACTTTCAAATAATATAGACAAACCTCTTGAACGCATTATTACTGAATTTATATCCCCTTCTTCGTATACAGACCGTTCGGACAAAACTAATTCTGAATATTCTCTTTCTAGCCATGAAGAAAAAAATATTTCACTCATGGGATTTTTTCAAAAACAAGCAGTGGGTAGACAAAAAATCATTGCGCGGACATATCTTTTATTACAAGATAAAAAATATCTTCAAGATGAAACGGAGCTTCCCATACGCGTTATTTCACCAGTGCTTTCAGTAAACGTACTCTATGACCCGCTCATTCCATTTATACCCGGTAAAACATATCCATTTACACTTCATTGGAAAAATGAAGATAAGAAAAATATTTCAGATGTGCGTATACGTGTATTTGCGCATGGAGATTATATAAAAGATAAAGAAATAACGTCTTTTATAAAATCTGCGCATTCATCACAAGAAGGTGATATCACATTTTCTCTTACGTTAGATAAAAAAAATGAATCAAAAAAAGAACTATCTGATCATGTATTCACCATAATGCTAGAGCCTTCTGCATCATATACGGATCAAACGCAACAGACCATAAAAGTATTTTCAATCCCCGCCCAATTAGATATTAGTTCAGGTATTTCTCTACAGGCATTTGCGCGATACTATACTGCGGACGGGGAACAAATTGGCCGTGGTCCCCTGCCACCTAAAGCAGGAAAAACCACACGATATCAAATATTTTTTGCGCCAAAAAAAGGCATTCATGATATCAAAGATTTCACTATTTCAGCACAGCTTGGGTCTCATACTTCATGGACTGGCATTGTACCGTTTGGTTTTGATGCACTACGGTATTATCCGGAAAAGAAAAATCTCATTTATGCGATTCCCCTTCTCCCGTCTGTTTTTAGTGCGTCAGATGAACCATTTGGCGCGGTATTTGAGCTTGCATTGACACCTGCCCCTGAAGATATCGGAAAATCGGCATTGCTCGTAGAGCGCATCCGTGCGAGCGGCCAAGATGCGATCACACGCATGCCTTTAGAGTTCACGCATCAAAATATTACAACAGATCTCATTTCCGACCCAAAAGCAAAAAGCATGGGAATGATTGTGAAATAGTTTTAATTTGAAATATTATTAAAACAACTACAAGGCGCTCAATAATACTTACTGAGTAGTTTTTTATTTACGCATACACTCCCCGCTCTTGTTCTGGAAGTAATGCGGCAAGCTGTTTCATAACCCAATCAGTGCGCTTTTTTTCTTGATCCTTTGCAGGAAGATTTGCGGTTTCCCCAATATTCACTTCATTTTTCCGAATAGCAGTAGGTAAAACTGGCAAATCCTTGCCAGTAAGTCACTTATATTCATCACAAATAAGCTCTAGTCCGGCATATGCCTGACGAAATTGAGGTTTTTTATCGTATGCAAAAAGTCCTTCTGGAAAAATAGCAACCGGTTCTCCACGTACCAATGCGGCAACTGCCGCGCGAACATTTTCAATGTTTACAGGCACGTGACCTTCTTTTTCCGACTGAATAATCCGTTCGTATGCACCGCGCGAACGCTGTGGTACACGAGTAAGGAGTTCTTGTTTTTGCTGGTCAGACAGATGTGCAAGGCTTTCATCAATTTTTAACATACCAAGTCCCTGAAGAAGTTTTTCTCTTGCAGAAGAACGATTCCAATTTGATTCAGTCCCTGCCATAATATGAATCTTATGTTTGCCAAACATGTGGAGTAATTTTCCTGTTTCACCGCCAAAATGATTTGACACCACAAGATACGGACCGCTTTGTGGAATATGTTCTTGCCCTTTTGTGCGAAAAATACCAAGCAACTCTTTGAGTTTAAAAAATAAAAATACGGCTTTTTGTGAAGGCGCGGGCTCGCGCTGAGTTTTAAGATACGCAGGAAGATACTGCTCAATATATTTTTGCTGTAATTGTTTTCGTTCTTCCGGAGTAAGCTCTTTTTGTCGCGATTTTTTCTGTAATTCAAGAATAGTCTTTTTGACTTCCTCTCGTTTCTTTTCTGTCTCTTGTTTTTCTTGTTCTCTGTATGCTTCCGACACCTTCTCGCTTCCTTTTTTCTTTTCAACCGTCTGCCTTTTTACTTCAACTGTCTTTTCTTTTTCTTTCTTTTTAGCAAGTTTATTGTCAATAGTTTGTAATAGTGATTCTTTCATAGTTTTAATCTATATATATACTATATCATACCTTTGACATTTTTTTAAAAAAATCATATACTGTACCTGCTTCAAGGAAAAAAAGGAGGAGACATGTACCTTACAATTCAAGACCTACTAGATCTCATAGATGAACCTGCGTGTTCGGCATGCAAAAAGATACTAGAAGATAACTACGAGCTTTTTCATGTGGTGCAAGGAGCATCACATAATCATCAGGCATGGCGCGGCGGATATATTGATCACGTCACTGAAGTGATGAATCTTGCCGTTGAGCTGTTCCCTGTTCTGTATATTCTACGACCACCTTCGATCTCATTTTCGCTTTCTGATGCGCTTCTCGTCTTGTGGCTCCATGACGTTGAAAAGCCATGGAAGTACAAGATCGGACAAGATGGTGAGCTGTGCTTCAAAGAAGAACTGCAAACAAAAGAAGCGCAACACCAGTTTCGCATAGAAAAACTGCAAGAATACGGAATCACCCTCACGCCGGATCAGCTCAATGGGCTTACATACGTGGAAGGCGAATACAAAGATTGGTCGCCGAAACACCGCGTCATGAGTCCGTTAGCGGCATTCTGTCATATCTGCGATGTGACAAGTGCGCGTATCTGGTTTGACTACCCGGCAGAACAAAACGATCCTTGGATTGGCGCCAAGCGGCAGAGAATAGGAAAGGAGTAAAAAAGTGAATCGAGTAGCTATATTCTGTTTGATTATGGTCGGCGGCGCTGCCGTGACGGCAGGAGTTGATCTCCTTCTCGGCACCAATTTAGAAGGTCTTTCATGGAAATCCATAGTACATAAGAGTATGTACATGCTATGGGGATACTACATCGCAAAATTCGCATTCATCGACTGGCGAAAGACGCCAGAGGCATAAAATAACCAAGCCCCTTGAAAGATCGAGCGGGCTTTTTTATTTTTCAAGATATGATATACTCTACGTAAGAACTTTTAAACAAAAGTCTATTTATTTTATGGCAAAAAAGACACAAGACAAAGGCGAATATGGCGCAAAACAAATCACAGTATTAGAAGGGTTAGAAGCAGTTAGAAAACGTCCAGGCATGTATATTGGAAATACTGCGGAAGCAGGACTTCACCATCTCATCTGGGAGGTAGTGGACAACTCCATAGATGAAGCAATGGCAGGATATTGTACAGAAATTACTATTACGCTCCTGCCGGACGGTATGGTGTCGGTACAAGATAATGGCCGCGGCATTCCTATAGAAATTCACAAACAAACCGGTGTTTCAGCTCTTGAAACTGTTCTTACCAAACTTCACGCTGGAGGTAAATTTGGCCAAGGCGCATACAAAGTGTCCGGTGGACTTCACGGGGTAGGTGTTTCAGTAGTTAATGCGTTATCTACTTACCTCAAAGCAGAAGTACGATATGACGGAAAACTGTATCAACAAGAATATAAAATAGGAAAACCGCAGTATAAAGTAAAACCAATTGGAAAAGCAAACGCTACTGGAACCACTATTACCTTTAAAGCAGATCCTACAATTTTTTCTGTTACTGAATATGATTGGAATACTGTTATTGAACGTTTACGCCAGCAAGCATATCTCACAAAAGGCATTCACATTACTGCTCTTGATAAACGTGAAGAAAAGCAACCCATTCCTTTTGTTTATTATTTTGAAGGTGGTGTTGCATCATATGTTCGATTTTTAAATAGAAAAAAAGAACCAAAACACGATCAAGTGTTCTACATGGAAAAAGAATTGACAGAAAATAATATTCTTGTAGAGGTTGCGCTCCAATACGTCAATGATTTCAAGGAAAATGTCTTTGCATTTACAAATAATATCTACAATCCTGAAGGCGGCATGCACTTAGTGGGTTTTCGTACTGCACTTACGCGTACATTAAATAGTTTTGCGCGCACCAAAGGATTTTTAAAAGAAAAAGATGAAAACTTAAGTGGTGAAGATGTACGCGAAGGCCTTACCGCAATTATTAGTGTTAAACTTCCGGAACCGCAATTTGAAGGCCAAACAAAAGCAAAGCTTGGTAATGTAGAAGCGCGTGCCGCGGTAGACGCACTTTTTTCTGATGCGTTTGGAATATTCCTGGAAGAACAACCAAAAACCGCTGAAGGAATTATTGGTAAATGTATTTTAGCTTCACGCGCACGCATTGCCGCTCGGTCCGCACGTGAAACCGTATTGCGCAAGGGAGTATTGGAAGGTCTTACTCTTCCGGGAAAACTTGCGGATTGCTCTTCTCGTGATCCGGAAAAATCAGAGTTATTCCTTGTAGAGGGAGATTCTGCAGGAGGGTCGGCCAAGCAAGGACGCAATAGAGAATTTCAAGCCATTCTGCCTTTAAAGGGAAAAATTCTCAATGTAGAACGTTCACGCTTAGACAAAATATTGGCATTCAATGAAATAAAATCGCTCGTCATTGCGCTTGGTACTAATATTGGTGACCAGTTTGATATTAAAAATCTTAGATATACCAGAGTTATTATCATGACAGATGCAGATGTAGATGGTGCGCACATTCGCACCCTTCTCTTGACGCTCTTTTATCGATTCCTTCCGGAACTTATTACAGGCGAACATATTTATATTGCCCAACCACCTTTATATCGCCTCCAACTCAATAAAGAAATACGTTATGCATTCTCTGATCCTGAAATGGCAAAAATTCAAGAAGAAATGATCCATGCAGTACAGGAACGAAAAACAGCAGCAAAAGCAAAACGAGAACCGCAAAAAACAAAAGAACAGGGTGAAGAAGAAGCAATAAGTGAGATAAAAATAAATATCCAGCGATACAAAGGTCTTGGAGAAATGGATGCGGAACAACTTTGGGAAACTACTATGGATCCTGCTACTCGCGTGTTGAAAGTTATTAAAATAGAAGATGCGCAAAAAGCAGATGAGGTCTTTGATACACTCATGGGGTCAGATGTAGAACCGCGCAAGCATTTTATTCAAGTGCACGCGAAATCAGCAAAAAACATAGATATTTAGGCTGAAAATATCCCCTCTTGACAAAAAAATAGTACTTCATGTATACTAAAGATACTCGTAGGGGCTTTAGGCCTCTTTTAAATACCAAAAAACTATGAACGCACAAGCACTGAAAGAATCAGTTTTCTCCTATTTTAAAGAATCCTACGCAGAACTAAAACGTGTTGCATGGCCATCAAAACAAACCCTTGTCCAGCACACAATAATAGTTATTGCATTTTCTCTTGCAGTTGCTTTCTTTTTGGGATCGTTGGATATCCTTTTTGTATATCTTATAGAAAAACTTATTCTCAATAAATAAATCCCCTATTCATAACGCTTAAACGCGTATGGCAAAACAAATTGGCGATCAGCAAGTACGGTGGTATGCAATCCATACCTATTCAGGATACGAAGAGGCGGTCGCAAAAAATCTCAAACAACGTATTGAATCAATGGACATGGAAGATAAAATTTTCAATGTCCTCATTCCTATTGAAAAAAAGATAAAAATAAAAAACAGTAAACGTGTTGTAGTGGAAGAAAAAATATTTCCCGGTTATGTATTAGTTCAAATGATTGTAACAGATGATTCATGGTATGTAGTGCGAAATACGCCGCACGTCACGGGATTTCTTGGCGCAGGAACCACTCCGGTTCCAATTTCAGAAGAAGAAATGCAATACTTACAGAAACGCATGGGTGTTGAAGAGCCGAAATATCAAATTGACTTGGAAGAAAATGCACATGTACAAATTGTAGATGGTCCATTTAAGGGCTTTGATGGCAGAGTATCTGAAATTGATGCGGCACATGGCAAAGTAAAAGTTCTTGTTACTATGTTCGGCAGAGAAACTCCTATGGAACTGGATTTCTTACAAGTAAGAAAAATATAAATAAATGGGATGCGCCTCTCTTCCCATAATCTGTAACCTATTACTTAATAACCCTATATGGCTGCACCAAAAAAAATAAAAACAATGATCAAACTTCAGATTCCAGCAGGAAAAGCAAACCCAGCGCCACCAATTGGCCCTGCACTTGGACAACATGGATTAAATATTGCTGAATTCTGTCAAAAATTTAATGCCGCTACTCAAGGCCGTGATGAAGTAACGCCAGTAGAAATTACTGTATACGAAGATCGCACCTATACATTTATTCTTAAAACACCACCAGCTTCAGAACTTATCAAAAAAGCTGCTGGTATTCCAAAGGGATCAGGTAAAGCACTCACAGAAAAAGTAGGAAAAATCACGCGTGAGCAAGTAAGACAAATTGCAGAAAAAAAAATGCCAGACTTAACCGCAAAAGATCTTGCCGCGGCAATGAAGACAATTGAGGGGACCGCAAAACAAATGGGGGTTGAAGTTGTTGACTAACATAATTTATTTATAAAGTGGGACGCCTCTTTAGGCGGTTTGAACCACACAAGGAGAACCTATGATACGGAAAAAATCTAAAAAATTTCAGGAACTTATCAAGAAAGGTCTTCCTGACAAAAAGAAACTACATATTCCTGCAGATGCGATTGATCTGGTAAAAAAATTCTCATACGAACAATTCGATGCAGCAGTAGAAGTACATATAAAAACCGGCATTGACACGAGAAAAAATGATCAGATCGTTCGTGGATCTGTTGTTTTGCCGCATGGAACAGGAAAAACAAAAAAAATAGCAGTATTTGCAGAAGGAGAAAAAGCAACAGAAGCAAAAGATGCAGGCGCTGATCTTGTTGGCGGTTCGGAATTGATTCAAGAAATCAAACAATCCGGCAAAGCAGATTTTGACATTGCCATTGCAACGCCAGACATGATGAAAAGTCTTGCAGGTATTGCGCGTATTCTTGGCCCGCGCGGACTTATGCCTTCACCAAAAAATGAAACCGTTACCGCAAATATCAAAGCGGCAATCAATCAAGTAAAAAAAGGTAAAGTGGATTTTAAGAATGATGATTCCGGTAATGTACATCAGGTTATTGGCAAACGATCATTTTCAAAAGAACAACTTTTAGAAAACTATGCCACATTCATGGAAACATTAAAAAAATCTCGCCCTTCTGCCGCAAAAGGAACATTTATCCAAAATATTTCACTCTCAAGTTCCATGGGGCCTGGTATTCGGGTTTTAGTACAGTAAATAAATTTTGCGCGAAAGGGTGGGGTTGTGTTCCTTTGAACGGGTTATGAGGCCGGAGCGGGCACGGTTTTTTGCAAAGCAAAAAGAGCGAGGCCGAATCCCGTGAGCAGCCACGCCGGGGTCGCGAACGAAAGTGAAAAGGAATACGGCCCTGCCCGTAAACCTTTTTTAATAAAACTATGTTCTCCTACACTATTGGATTGGAAATACACGTCCAACTCAAGACAAAATCAAAGATGTTTTGTCGCTGCTCAAATGATGGAGAAAATCAGCAGCCAAATACTACCATTTGCCCTGTATGTACAGGGCACCCGGGTGTGCTTCCAGTTTTAAACGGTGAAGCAGTACACATGGGTGCAAAAATGGCACTTGCTATAAATTGTTCTATCCCAGATACCAGTAAATTTGATAGAAAAAACTATTTTTATCCGGATCTTCCTAAGGCATATCAAATATCTCAATATGATCAGCCTATAGGAAAAAACGGATATTTAGATATTGTTATTCCCGCTAAAGATAATAACCGCACATCTGCACACATTCGCATCAATCGCTTGCATTTAGAAGAGGACGCGGCAAAACTTTTGCATGCATCAGATAAAAAAGCAAGTCTCGTAGACTTTAATCGCTGTTCTACGCCACTCATGGAAATTGTAACAGAACCGGATCTCCTATCCCCTCTTGAAGCAAAAGTATTTCTTCAAGAACTTCGCTTGATTGCGCGTTATTTAGGCGTATCAAGCGCAGATATGGAAAAGGGTCACCTACGGTGTGACGCAAATGTTTCTGTGAATATCACGGAAAACGGAAAAACCATTCAAACGCCAATTTCTGAAATAAAAAATCTCAATTCTTTTCGTGCGGTAGAGCGTGCACTAGAATATGAAGGAAACAGACTGCATGAAGATTGGATAGCCGGAGGCGAAACAAGAAAGCGAACAAACAAAATCACTGTGGGCTGGGACGAAGCTCAAGGCGTTACACTTCTCCAACGTGGCAAAGAAGAAGCGCATGACTATCGCTATTTTCCAGAGCCGGATCTGCCTCCCCTATCATTTGCAGATGATGAGCGTACAGCATTGCGCGCAGAAATTCCAGAGCTCCCCAGCGCACGGCGCATGCGCTTTAGTGATGAATATAGTATTACCGCAGATGATGCGCGCATTCTTGTAGAAGATAAAGAGACAAGTATATTTTTTGAAACATCTACATCAGAAGTTGGTGAATGGCTCTGCACACTTGAGAAATGCGATGAATCTTTTAGACAAAAAAGCTATAAACTTCTTGCAAGTCTTTTGATCCATAAAATTCCACCACTTCTTCAAGAGCTTGCACTTCATGAAACAAAACTCACGTCAGAAAATTTAGCTGAATGTGTTGCACTTTCTGTATCTGGAAAGGTAAATAGTACTGCTCTGCAAACTATTTTAGAAGAAACGCTTGTGCGTGGCACCAACCCCACTGCAATCATGAAAGAAAAAAATCTTGAGCAGATTGAGGATACTGCTGCGCTTGAATCTGCGGTTGATGCGGCACTTACCGCAAATCCGGATGCAGTTGCTTCTTATAAAGCAGGGAAAACAACAGTGATCATGTTTTTGGTTGGCCAAATCATGAAAGAAATGAAAGGCAAAGCCCAACCAGAAAAAGTGAGAGAAATTCTAGAGAAAAAAATGGCATAAAAATAAAAAAGAGTAGATCAATTATCGGCCTACTCCGATTGAACTCTCATCGGACGTGCAACGAGATTGTGCTCATTTTCATTCATGGGAATGTCTTGTGACTCAATGAAAACGTCAAGACCATTTTCATTGCACCACTTGACCACAGCTAGAGCTATACCAGAGACATGATTCATCTCAAGCGGATAATCTCTGTGATGATTGAAAAATTCATCAACATCGCCATTGAAGACATCTGCTTGCGTCACCCATCCGTATACTTCTACACTTGTTTCACCTCGTGAAATAGCTTTTTGTACTTTTCCGGGCAACTCAGCAGCTATGCGCTCCAGTTTGGCTGCTCTTTCTAGAATCCTTCGTTCTTCCTTATTCAGTCCTTTAACTCCCAACTTCCTTTTCCACTCTTCTCCAAGAGTCATTGAAATCCCTCCTTTATGATTGCGTCTATAAATATTTATCACAAATAAGGAACCTGGTCAAGACTTGACAATATCATCTTTTTGTTTTATTCTAAGAACGCCTAAAAAATGTGTTCTTTTTACGGTGCGGCTAGGCCGGGTGAGGTGATGCGCGGCAGGGCGTGGTATGGCAAGGTGAGGCGAGGTAGGGATAAAACCTGACCAAGATTTTTGGTACCATCTCCATTCAATTCTTAGGGTTTGGAGGGGCGAGGTACGGTCCGGTAAGGCATGGCATGGCGAGGTTAGGTGAGGTAAGGATATCTGGCATTATCTCACGATCCCAAAGGTAAGGTTTGGTTGGCTGTGGCTTGTGGCGTGTTAGGGCCAGGTCGGGCAAGGTTGGCTAAGCTAGGGTAAGGATCATCCTTGCTGGCACACCTATAATTCTTTTAGGGCTTGGTGCGGTATAGGTGTGGTAAGGCGAGGTATGGCGTGGCAAGGTAGGGTCAGTTAGGGTTGGGATCATACTTTCGCTGGCAGTCGCATAACCCTTTAAGGTGGGGTTCGGTCCGGTTTGGTGTGGTGCGGCTTGGTCTGGCGAGGTAAGGTTGGGCAAGCTAAGGTAGGGCTTATTCAAAAGGAATGAGCTCTTTTTCATTTTAAAAATAAATGTCATTCTGAGTGAAACGAAAAATCCCGAGGCTAAAAACGGGATTCCTCTCCGCCTTTCGACGGATCGGAATGACAGTATACTCAGGATGACACGAATTTCTCAACTAATTTTTCTGCTTGAGGTTGCGTAGTTATCCAATGGATTCTTTTTTCTTTGCGAAACCACACAAGTTGTCTGCGCGCAAAATGATGAATAGCATATTTAAGTTTTTGGAGTGTGTCTTTTTTGTCACCATGAGATACGAGATACTCTGTAATAAATCGATATTCCAAGCCCAAACTTTTTAGCCAATCCACTGGCACGCCATGTTTTAAAAGTTGTTCTACCTCGCGAATCATCCCCTGCTTAACACGAGAATCAACGCGCATATCAATCCGCTCATACAATTTCTTACGCGGCATGCGGATAGCAAGAAGAAGTGGTTTATACGGACTCTCTCCTTTTTTCTGAAAAAAAGAAAATGGTTTCCCTGTTGCGTACCATACTTCAAGCGCGCGAATTATTCTCCGTTTGTTTGCATGGTCAATATTGTTGTACGATACTGGATCAACTTTTTTGAGTTTTTTTAAAAGAACAGAAATTTTTTCTTCTTCTAACTTTTTTCGTAATGCAAAATCAATATTTCCTTCTGGGATACTATAGTTGTCTATGATCGCCTGCGCATACAAAGCTGTTCCGCCTACAAGAAATGGGATTTTACCGCGCCTCCAAATATCTGCGATCACCGCATCTGCACGTTTTTTAAAATCAGAAAGCGTAAAATATCCACCGTGTCGTACGCGCAGTGTCATGCGCTTTGGCGGATCTATAATATCCAAAAGATGATGGCGTACCATTTTTTGTTCTTTTTTTGTTACTTTGCCAGTGCCAATATCTAGCCCCGTATACACTTGCCGGGAATCAACAGAAACAATTTCTCCATTATATTTTTTTGCCAATTGAATGCCAAGATCAGATTTTCCGCATGCAGTAGGACCAAGAATAACAATAAGAGGAATTTTTTTATCCATACTATAGATCCCCTACTTTATCACTCCCACGCTCTGTACAATAGATTTATACTGCTTTAAAAATGTTGTGTCAGTATTTTTTGTAGATGCGTCTATGAGAATATTACCCACAAAAAACACTGAATGAAGTTCTTTTTTGCCTTCAATCATAAACTCTTGCGCGCCTTCTGTGTGTTTTGTATAAGTGGTTGCAAGAAATTTTTTCTTAGCTGTTTTATATGTTACATCAATGTATTTCTGTACTGCGCTTGCAAGCGTTCCATCAGATGGCCCTGCGCGATGATTTATTATCATTGATTTTTTTGTAAAAGCATCTATTGCTTGCAATTGATATGGTTTTTTAGCATCAACACTTATGCCAAAATTTCCAGGAAATGTAAATCCATACGTTTTGTTTTCCGGGAATGTATATGTTCGCAATTCCACTGGTGGCTTGCTTTCTGGTATGCGTCGTATTACTCTCCGCACTACTTTTTTCTTCATAGTTTTTTTTACTGTTTTTTTCTGTACAGTCACTTTTGCTTTTGCTTTTGTTGCGGCATTTACAGAAAAAGGTACAGAAAATACTCCAAATGTAAAAAAACTAACAAGGATAAGCGAAATAATTTTTTTCATAATTATAAAATTATTACTAAAATGTCATTCTGAGGACGTAGTCCGAAGAATCCCGATGCTAAAGAGCACGGGATCCCTCGTTTCACTCGGGATGACATACTTCCCCATGTAGCATCCATTCTAACGGTTCAGTTACTCGTACATCCATAATGTTGCCAATCATGCTTTGCGTTCCGGAAAAAGAAACGCGTTTCATCTCTCGCGAATTTCCTTCACACTTCCCCTTTTTCCATGAATCCACGAGCACAGAAACTACTTTGTCTTTATATGTCTGATTTTTTCTCATCACTGTTTCTTCCATTAAGTTTTGCAATGCATGCCATCGTCTCTTTTTTTCTTTGCGTTCAATGTCATCTTTATACATTTTTGCCGCAGCAGTTCCTGAACGTGTTGAATAGATGCCGATGTATGCAATGTCAAAATCACACGTACGGTACAGACTGAGTGTTTCCTCAAACTGCGCATCTGTTTCTCCGCAGAAACCAACAATAATGTCGGTTCCAATTGCAATATCCGGAAACTTCTCTCGTACGCGCTGAATTGTTTGAATGTATGCCTCGCGCATATACGGACGATTCATGCGCTTAAGCACTTCATTACTCCCTGATTGCACTGGAAGATGTAAAAAATTCACATGATTCGGCAAAGAGAGCGAAAGAATTGTTTCATCATCCATATACTGCGGATGTGGTGCTGTAAAATGTATACGTTTAATTCCAGAAATTTGGTTCAATTCCCACATGAGCGCGCCAAAGCAATTTTTTACTCTACTAAAAGGATTCTCTGCGCTAAATGCCGTTTCTTTATCTGGAGGATTATACAAATTCACTGTTTGTCCTAAGATAGTAAGTTCCACACATCCACGTTTAACACATTCCCGCGCTTCTTGGATGACATCATGTGCTGGCCGATCTTTTTGTCGTCCGCGTGCATATGGTACTACGCAATAGGTGCAAAATTTATTGCAGCCATTACTGATAGCAATATATGCTTGAAATGAATTATGATATGACGGTGTAATTTTAAGATAGTGTTCGTATTCGCCGCTATTCTGTAAGGTATCTGAATTAATAAGATCATGATTCAATTCACTAATCCATTGGGGCAAAAAAATCATGTCTTCTGTCTTGAAAAATAAATCAACGGAAGACAATCGCTCCCTTATTTTTCCATCACTGTCCCTGCCAGCCATGCATCCGGTAATAGCAATAATTTTTTTAGGATTCTGCTCTTTTAATGAGGCAAGTGTTTTATGAATGCCATATACCCTATCTTCAGCTGTTTGGCGTACTGAACAGGTATTATATACCAAAACATCAGCAGATACATCATCTTCTGTTTCAGAAAGTCCGGTACGCATAAGTATATTTTTTAAGCGCTGAGAATCAGAGATATTCATCTGACATCCGAATGTGGTGATTTTAAATGTTCCTGGCATGTTCTACAATTCTAGTAATCGTTCTTGTATTTGTTTTTTAAGTTTTTCACCAAACGCATTCACTTCCATAACGGCAACATCTTTTTTCCCCCGCACTCGAACCGATACATTCTGCAGATCCGCTTCTTTATCTCCAATTACAATCATATATGGAATTTTTGCTTTTTCTGCCTTGCGAATCTTATATCCCACAGATTCATTTGAATCATCTACTTCCACGCGAATCCTCTCTTGTTGTAATATTTCTGCAAGCTTTTTTGACGGTTCAATATGAGCTAATCCCACAGATGCAATACATACCTGCACTGGAGCAATCCAACATGGAAACGCGCCGGCAAAATGTTCAATAAGAATTCCAATAAAACGCTCCAATGAACCATATATCACTCGGTGAACCACAACAGGAATTTTCTTACTTCCATCATCTGCAATATAACTTAATTCAAATCTTCGCGGCTGTTGAAAATCAAGTTGAATCGTTCCCATTTGCCATTCTCTTCCAATGGCATCTTTCATAAGAATATCAACTTTAGGACCGTAAAATGCACCATCACCTTCAAGTATGGTGTATGTTTTTCCGCTTGCATCAAGAATACTCTTCAATGTTACTTCTGCTTTATTCCATGTTTCAATATCTCCCATAAAACTTTCTGGGCGAGTGCCAAGACGGTAGGTGTATGTCATTCCAAAAATACTGTAGAATTTTTCAACAATTTCAAATATATTACGATACTCATCTCCAATCTGATCTTCTGTTAAGAAAATATGTGCATCATCTTGTCGAAATTCACGCACACGCAATAGACCATTTAAAGTACCGGATCGTTCATATCTGTGAAGCGTATCTGTGTCCGAAAGCCGCAGAGGAAGCTCGCGATAGCTATGGAGTTTTGATCCAAATACTACCATTGCATTGGGACAATTCATGGCTTTTACTCCGTATTCTTCATCGTCCGCTGTTTTAATAGTGAACATATCTTCCCAGTAATGTTCATAATGCCCTGATGTAATATATAATTCTTTTTTATTCAAAAGTGGAGAAACAATTTCATGATACCCTCGATTGGCATGCTCTTTCCGCCAGAAATCAACAAGTTCGTTATAGAGTAAAACGCCTTTAGGAAGCCAATATGCCATACCTGGAGCAGTGTGGTGAAACATACAGATATCAAGCTCCGGCCCTAATTTTTTATGATCCCTCTTTTCCGCCTCTTCTACCATCTTCAGGTGTGTGGCAAGGTCATCTTTGGTTTCAAATGCATACCCATATACGCGTTGAAGCATGGGATTTTTTTCATCTCCGCGCCAGTATGCGCCAGCAACTGATTTCAGCTTAAAAACACCTATGTCTTTTGCAGAGTCCACATGTGGTCCGCGGCAAAGATCAGTGAATGTTCCTGTTGTATAGAGTGAGACTTTTTTTTCTCCTTCTTGAAGTGTTCCTTCTTCTTGATCGCCTATTTTTGTTGTGCCATATTTTTCTATATCTTCAAGAAGTTGAACTTTATAGGTTTGTTCGCGTTCAAAAAAAAGTTTTTTTGCTTCTTTCAAAGATACTTCCTCACGGACAAATGCGAGGTCTTTCTTTTTCAGTTCATCCATTTTCTTTTCAATAGCTACAAAATCTTCAATAGAAATAGGGTGTGAGGTATCTATATCATAATAAAATCCATGCTCTACTACCGGCCCTACACCAAATTTTGCATCTTGATACAATTCTTGAATAGCAGCTGCCAATAGATGTGCAGTAGAATGCCGTATGGTTTCAAGTGGAAAATTCTTTGATTCTTTCATATAAAAAGGATATTTTTTACTCATGTATTATACTGGATTTTAACTAAAAAGGCAAGAAATAACATAGATCCCCGCTTTCGCGGGGATGACACATTTCGTAGAGAAAGTCTCTTTATTTATAATCTGTTATCTTTAATTTATCTCCTTATTTTTTTAGCATCACGTTTATATGATCTGTAAGAAATGGCGCACGAGTTACCCATGCCGGATAAAAATGAGTTTCCACATCTATAATATCCGGATATGACATAAAATATGCTGAAATCTGCTCTTTATTCAAACCAACTAAATTCTTCTTGCTAAATGTTGCCGTATCTTCACTTAACATTTTTCCAGCTTTCGCAGTAACACGAATGAGTGCAGATTTCGTTGATTCATTTGCATCTTCTACGGCATATTCAATATCCCCTTCTCCCGGTGAAATAAGTTCTTGTCCGGCAGAAAGTTGTTCACGTAATTTTTGCTCTACTTTCATTGTCATATCCTGCGCATCATATGAAATACCGGTAAATAGTGCACGAACAGTTACCTGAAATCTACTTACCTTATCGCCAACCTTAGCACTTACAGATACATCATTTACTTTAAAATCAACCATATTTTTTGGGGATTGCGGTTTCCAATCTCCTTGTGAAAGCGCAAGAAGCTCTGAAAATTGATCACGCAATGCCTCAATGCTACTCTGTTGTGCTCGCTCTATATCTACTTGGCTTACAATACCAATCTGACTTCCACCACTCGCAGAAGGAGTAAATCCGCGCCCATATATTTTTTCTTGCATTGCGGGCCATAATGCAGGTAAGGTGAATTTTGATGTATCAAATGTACCTAAATCACCCTCTTTATCTGCATATACTTCTGCGTCAATCTGGCCATTTGCAGGAACAACAACGTATTCTTTTAATCGAAAAAGTATGCCATCCTTACTTAAAAATCGTGTTGTTGCGCGCAGGGGTTGGGGTTGAGTATTTTTATTCACGATTGTAATAGTTCCAGTAGTTCGCTGAACTGACGCAGTTGTTTCTTGAGGACTAAACCATGCAGTATGTTCAAGTTCTTTTTGTATCACAACACCACGAATTGCATCTTGTGATGCAGAGGAATCAAGATTCTCAACAACCGGTATTAAAAACCGCTGTGTGAAAAAATCTTGCTTGGGCGTTAATAATACGGTTGTCCAGCTGAATGAAATATAAAAAATAACAGCCGCAATACCAAGTGTAATAAAAAAGAATGTCAAAGCTATTTGTTTAAACAGAAGCGCTCGTGATTCACTTTTTTTAAAATGGCGCATATGCATGGGATTAAAATGATTATTCTTCGTAAAATGATTCTTGAGATTGATGAGGAACGTAAGAAAAATCTTCTTCAGCAGCTTCTTCATGCATATCCTCCATTACCGGCTCTTTTTCATAATGCGGCGTAGCGTCTTTTTCTGCCATATTTTTTAATTGAGCCATAACTGTAGCATCAATATGTCGCACTTTATTGCAAATAATTTTTGTTTCTGCATCTTTTAAAGATACGGTGCCATCGATTGCAATAATAGTTCCATCTTTCCAGACTTGTAACGTTTCTTTGTAAAGTTTTGGGAAAACAATTACTTCTATGCTATCGCCCAAATCTTCTATTTTAACAAAGAGCATGGGTTCATTTTTTTTTGTGAGAATCTTCTTTGACTGCGTAATAACACCGCATACCTTTATTGCAGCGCCCTCTCTTCCTGCTTTTGCTTGGCGACATGGAATAACATATCGCCGTAATAACTCATAAATGCCCTGCAGGGGGTGTTCAGACACATAGAGGCCGAGCAGTTCGCGCTCCCATGCAAGTTTTTCCTGAGTATCAAGTGCAGGCGCTTGATCTAATCTCAACGTCATAACAGTAAAGGAAGATCCAAAAAGAGATGATTGACGCGTCTGTTGTTCTTGAGTAATTTTTTTATTAAATGCAAGGAGCTTATCTATATTATAATACATTTCATTTCTGTCGCCAAATCTATCTAATGCGCCAGCTCGAATAAGGCTTTCTAAAGATTTCTTATTAAGATCTTTATCTTGTACGCGCTGTAAAAAATTCTCCAAATCTGCATAAGGACCATTTTTTTCTCGTTCTTTAATAATTTCTTGTGCAATATGCTCACCAACATTTTTTATTGCCAAGAGCCCAAAACGAATCGTATTTGGCACAGATCCGTCTGCATGGGTAACGGCTGTAAACATAATATCACTTTCATTCACATCAGGCTGAAGTACCTCAATATTCATTTGCCGGCATTCTTCCACTTCTACGGCAATACGGTCAATAGCATCCTGATCAGACGTAAGAAGCGCTGCCATAAATTCCGCTGGATAATGCGCTTTCATAAATGCAGTATGATACGCAATAACCGCGTAACATGCCGCATGAGAACGATTAAATCCATAGCCGGCAAATGGCTCAATAAATTCAAATACTTTCTGGGCAACTGATTTTGATACGCCATTTTTAAGACATCCCTTAATAAACTTTTCTTTTTGTTCATTAAGAAGTTTTGCAATCTTTTTTCCAACTGCCTTACGTAAAAGATCTGCTTCACCCAAAGAAAATCCCGCTAGATCTTGGGCTATTTTCATAAGTTGTTCCTGATACACTGCAACGCCGTTTGTCTTTTCTAAAATAGGGCGAAGTTTTTCATGAAGATATGTTGGAATTTTTTTCCCATGCTTTCCTGCAATATAATCCGGAATAAGTTCCATAGGCCCTGGCCGATACAGCGCTACCATAGCAATAATATCTTCTATTTCTGTTGGCTTGAGCATTTTTAAATACCGCTTCATACCGCCGCTTTCAAGCTGAAATACACCAGTTGTTTTTCCTTCTCGCAAAAGCACGTAGGTTTTTTTATCATTAAAAGGAATTGTATTGAAATCAACATCAATTCCACGCGTCTTTTTTACAAAATTTCGTGCATTTTCCAAAATTGTAAGATTGCTTAACCCCAAAAAATCAATTTTTAATAATCCGAGATCTTCAATAGGATGTAATGAGTATTGCGTAACAACCGTTTTATCATCAGGTGATACATATTGGCAGGGCGCATATGCTGCAACCGGCTCTTGCGTAATAACTACACCACAGGCATGCATAGACGTATGGCGGGAAACGCCTTCTAATCTTTTTGCAATATCTACAATCTGCCGTGCTTGTTCATGCGCATCATAGAGTGCGCGAAATTCAGGAACTTTTTCAAGAGATTCAGAAAGACTCATGTGCATAGGAATTGCTTTTGCAAGTGTGTCACAAAACGCATACGGTGCACCAAGAACTCGCCCTACATCGCGTACAGATACACGCGCCGCCATAGTCCCAAAAGTAATAATATGCGCAACATGTTCTTTACCGTATTTCTGCTCTACATAGCCAAGCACTTCATCGCGACGCGTATCTGCAAAATCAAGATCAATATCCGGCATAGATACACGCGCGGGATTTAAAAATCGTTCAAACAGCAAATCATATGTCAATGGATCAATATTGGTAATGTTCAAAAGATACGCTACAAGGCTTCCCGCGGCGCTTCCACGCCCCGGACCCACCACAATTCCCTGTTTTTTTGCCCAATTTACAAAATCCTGCACAATCAAAAAATATGCCGCAAAACCAGATGCATTAATAACGCCTAATTCATATGAGAGCCTATCCTGAATTTCTTTATTCTGTTTTCCTTCTAGTCCATAACGAAATTCAATACCCGCATCACACAATGCGCGAAGATGTGATTCTGTAGTAACTTCTGCCGGAAGATCATAATGCGGCAAAATTGTTTTTCCCATGGGAATTTCCAAATCACATTGGTCAGCAATCATACACGTATTATCTATTGCTTCTGGGTAATCTTCTATAAAAGCACTAACGGTTTGCTGCCAATTTACGAATGAAAAATCTTCTCCAAGCATACAGAGGCGATTGGAATCTTTTTTTTCTTTTTTTGTTTGAAGACAAAGGAGTGTGTCATGCGCTTCTGCATCCTCTGATTTAAAATAATGGGAATCACTAGTTGCAATAAGAGGAATGCCGTATTTTTTGGAGAGCTGGATTAATCCTTTGTTAATAATCTGTTGCTCTTGTAAGCTTGGATGATGCTGAAGTTCTAGGTAAAAATCTTTTCCAAAAATATCATAATAATATTTCAGTACCGCATCAGGATTATTTCCTTGCAAGATGGCTTGCCCAATTTGCCCATTAATACACGCGGATGATGCAATAATGCCTTCATGATATTTTTCTAAAAGTTCAAAATCAATGCGGGGCTTATAGTAAAATCCTTCTAGATGGGCTGAGGTAACAAGTTGAATAAGATTTTTATAGCCAGTATAATTTTTCGCAAGTAAAAGAAGGTGAAAGCGCTCGTCATCTTCACGGCTATTTTTTTTGTGCCTACCTCGAGATGTAAGATATGTTTCTACGCCAATAATCGGCTTAATGCCGGCTTTCTTGCATGCCTGATAAAATTCAATGGCGCCATACATTGCACCATGATCTGTTAATGCTAACGCAGGCATGCCAACTTCTTTGGCATGCTGTACGAATTCGTGAAATTTTGTGAGTCCATCAAGAAGACTATAGTGGCTGTGGACGTGGAGATTAACAAATTTCATAGTAGTACGGCCTGCACATTGGCAGGCCGTTGATGTGGTTATAATACTATTACTCTAATTCTTTCTTGCGTTTTTTTCGTGGTTTTTCCTCTTCCTCTTCCTCATCTTCTTCGTCTGTATCTTTTTCCATACGCCGCTGATATAAAGAAAGTGCAGCCTTGCATCCGTTGGCAATTATATCTAATGACGTACGAAAACCAAGTATACGAGAATAAAATTCTCTCCATGAATCAAAAAGCGATCCAATACGTTCTTCTGTTGCAGTTAATGCACGATGAATTCTTCTAAGAATAAGAATCACATACAGCAATGCCGCACAAAGAAAACCAGTAAGCAAAACAATGGCAAGTGTTTTTACAATAAGCAATATATCTGTACTTGTCATACTATACTATATATTATTGAAGTGTCACTTGACCTGTTTTCTTTTCGCCAGCATGGAAGTATTCCAATGTAAGAATATCTCCCTTTTTATATTGCTGAATCATCTCGGAAAGACTCTTTGCTGTATCAAGAGACTCATTATTAATATTTGTAATAATATCTCCTTGAATAAAGGTAACATCTCCCTGCGGACCTCGCAATATACTTGGACGTTTTTGCGCAAGAATATACGCGCCATTTTTTATAAAATTACGCTTGGATACTGATAACCCTGTTGCTAATAATGAGAGATCAAGGTATTGGAGATTAAGCAATGGCCGTTGAATTTTCTGCGCGCGAAGCACCTGAGTAAACGCATCTTGCACATATGCCATAGGAAGAATACCTTGAGCAGTTGCAATACCAATAACTTCCTTTTTTTCTGTTACAAAAGGTATGCCCTCACGATAAAAAGCCTCTTGAGCATTAAATCTTTTTTGTAATACTGATGAGAGCTGTGAGGCGTCTGGCATTGTTTGTGCGGTTGGATATTCTAATGGGGTTAATTCAAAAGAAGCACCTGCCCGTGGAGTTAAGAGTTTATATACACGTTTTGATGCTCCAATATCAACTGTTGTGTCAACTTGCACCGGCCGAAGTGTGGTATCGGCTGGAAGTGTAACATGCGCATATTGCAATCCTGTAGCAGGATCTTCTATGCGTGTTGTAAATTTTAAAATATGTTTTTCAGAATCAATAAAACGAATATCTCCAGTTTTAATATGAGCTACTGATGGCGGCAACAAGATCCAGCCATCTGCACTCCCAACAATTGCATATCCTAAAAAATCTTTTGCAAAAGGAAGGACATCTCCACCTATATCTTTTGGCGTATTTTTAGAAGCAACGCGGTAAAGCTCTCCTATGCTCGGAGCAACTGCACGAACCAGCTCTGTAATATCAATATTTTTTTCAACAACACGACTTGCTGTTTTATCTTCAAATATAATGGGCCGCAATTGGATAATATCTTCTGGTAAAAATATTTGTGGACTAATAAGTCCTCCTAAAATACCTGCAATAGTACCAATAATACTAACAAATACCACTACAAGAGCAATACGCAGTGCAGTAAATAGCTTTAGGTGCTTTTTTAACATAGGACTGTATGTATTATGTTGATCTATTTATCTCCATTGAGCAGTTGCCATAACTAATAATACCACACCGGCGGCAAGAATAACAGTGAGTATTTTTTGATTCCGAGGTATTTCTTTTTTAAGAGATCCAAATCCAAGCGAGATAATAAAAAAATACAATATAGTAATAAGAAGTGCATTTACATAATAAAAACTCGGGAGCCATCGAATAATAAGAAGCGCTTCAAAAATAAGCACGCAATATGCAAGCATGGCAAGAATATGTTCACGAATGGTATACCGATGCATCCAGAGATGTACAAGAAAAAATAAAAAAGTAAGCAATATAAACGGCACAATAAGATACCAGATGCGAATCTCAACGAAATAAATAAGCGCGTAAAAAGAAAATGAAAAGAAAAAATAACTTACCAATAGCACTGTTGAAATCGTTTCTGTAAAAAATAACTCCGGGTATCCTTCTTTATATAAAAATCGCGTCATACGCACTCCATAGAACAATTGAAGTATTGTATGAATAGCAATAATAGATGAACGCGCAGTATTTGATTCCAAAAAAAATAAAAGTGCGCTTGTTGCAAGCAGTAGGGCAAGCGGCGGGAATGAAAGAACAAATACATGTGTTTTTTCTGTTTTCTTTGGAATAAAAAGATAAAGAAGAACATCACTCATGAGAAATGCTCCCGCAATAAAATAAAAAAAGTACATGTCAAAAAAAAGACCGAGTTGTAACAGCACTGCCTGAAGAAGCGGAATAACAAAAATAAAAATATTAAGAATTTTTTTCATATACGTAAAATGTTTGTTGCGCTGTTTGATTCCATGAATAGTGTAATGCGCGTATGCGCCCTTTTTTCTTAAGAGTATCTTGAAGTAAAGGATTGTGCATCAAAGTCCGTATGGCATTGGCAATAGCATGCGGAGAAATGGGATCCATATACCATGCGGCATCAGAAAGTATCTCTTCAAAACACGTGCCGCTTGAAACAATAACAGGCGTTTCATGAATCATAGCCTCAAGGGCCGGAAGTCCAAACCCTTCTTTAAAAGAAGGGAGAATGCATGCGGATGCATTGCGATATAATTGACAAAGTATATCTTCCGAAACAAAACCCAAATGCTGCACTCTATCAGCAAGACCAAGCTCTTTAATACGCACCTGTATCTTCTTAAAAAAGAAATCTTCTTGGCCGCATAATATAAGAAATAATGGTTCTGGATCTACTATAAGCTCTTTCCATGCTTGTAAAAGCCCCTCAAGATTCTTATGTGGGTAGGCATTTCCAGTATACAAGATATATGGTTTTTTAACAGACGTTGGCAAGGTGGCGCTTGTTAATGCGCAAGTATGAGTGGTATCCGCGGCTTCATAGATAACACTTATTTTTTTTTGAGAAACGCCCAAATGCTCTACTATATCTTTTTTTACGCATTCTGAAATGGTAATAATATGCACTGCGCGTTGTACTGTTATAGAAAGAATCCACCGATATGCTGCATATTTTATTTTATGAATCCATGGATTACGAGAACTTGCAGCACTTGATGCAGAAAGTGGAAACGTTACCATGATAAGGTCATGAATAGTAACAATATATTTCTTAGGATAAAGGAATGGCACATTAAAATGAGGAAAATGCATGCAATCAATGCGATGCCAAAGAAGAAGAAAGGGAAAAAATAATTGTTCAGAAAATGAATACCAATAATAATCGGCGCATATTTTTTTAAACCGAGGATTTTGTGGCGTATAAACATCAAAGTTTTTTTTACGCAAAAATATCCGATACTCATTGTTTGTATCTACACGCTCAAGATGTTTAAGGAGTTGTTCTACATATCGCCCGATACCAAGACCCTCTTGATACATGCGGGCATCAATACCAATAATCATACTCATGATGAAGAAGTAATAATAGCATCAAAAAGATCTGCTGTTTTCTGTGCTGATTGTGTCCATGAAAACTTTTGCGCGCATTGTTTTCCTTTTTCAATATACACACTGCGCACACGTTCATCTAATGCACAGGAAATTAACGCACGGCTTAGCGACGAAATGCGATATGGATCTATACAACATGCTCCTTGTCCGGAAATTTCCGACAAACTTGAATGTGCCGCACTTATCACCGGCGTTCCACATGCCATAGCCTCAAGCGGCGGCAATCCAAATCCTTCGTACACACTTGGATATACAAATACGCGTGCCTGTGAAAAAAGTAAACATCGCTCTTGCGCAGAAACAGAATTAAGAAATATCACATCATCAGAAATGCCCAAAGAATCCACTGCCCTACGAAGCTCTGTAAGTGAATCAGAGCCTCCCAAGACAACAAGGCTCCACTGTTTCATGGCCGCTATCTGCTTTCTGCTTTCTGCGTATGCATATACAACCTGTAAAGCATTTTTTCTCTTATCTTTAGCCCCAAGACAAAGTATATATGAATGTGGAACACCGGGAATTTTCTGTGTTTTCTGTGTTGTTTGTTCTTGAAAAAAAGCTTCCTCAATACCAAGGGGTATGGCATGAATACGATTCGTATCTATATGATATCGCTGGATAATATCTCGTCTTGTCCATTCCGATACAGTAATACAGTGTGAAGCAGAAGAAAGAATATATTCAGGACGCACCATGGCATGCCAAAGACGCTGTTTTGCAGAAAAACATTCCGCATACTTATCAAAAGTAAGATCGTGAAACGTTACTACTACGGGAACAGTGCCGGAAAAACTAAAAAAATCAATATTGGGGGCAAAAAAAAGATCTATACGCCGTTTACTTTCTTTTTGAATAAGTGTATCAATATGCGGCAGATGCAACGCATATAATGATGCATTAAAAAGCTTACTCGGACATTTTAGAAACACACATGCGGTATGCGGCGCGGAAAAAAAAGATTCTTGTTGAATATCTCTAAATGAATTAAGGAAGAAGATAAAAAAATAATCAGGACGTTGTTGTACAAGATGCGTAATAATCTGTCGCGTATATTCCGGAACTCCACCAACTCCAGCAAGAAGCGGGCGAATATCTATGGCAATAGTTTTCATACCGTAGGATTATCGGAACGTATAATAGATATGGTTCTGAAATCGTACATCAACATATTTAAGATTTTTTCTTTTATCTTTTATTTTAGTATCAAGTATAGTCTGAAGATTTTCTACTTGAGGTGATGCGCGCTCGAACGGCGTAAAAAGAATATCCCATCCTTCTTTTGTTACTGCAGTGGTATCTGCGGACTTTGCATGAGTTCTAATATACGCAATAGCTATCTTTTTTTCTGTAAGTTGTTGAATCATATCACGCGTTATGGTAAGCGCTGAAGATGCAATAAGCGGCGTATTCTCTGCTGGAAGTGCCTCATTTTTTTCATCAACAAACAAAGGAATTTCAAATGGAGAATCATGCTTCTTTTTCTCTTGTTCAGGAATACGCGCAGTATTTATGCCATGAAAAGACACTGGAAGTAAAGAAATATCTGCACCCATTGCAACCGCATCAACTTGTTTTGATACTGTCCCGTCTGTGTAGAGTGCGTAACATGAACCATTTGTACACCAAAGAGCGGCAAATGGCTTTCCGGATATTGTAACAGAAAGTGTAGTAGGAAAATTTCGTTGAATTGATACTGAATCAACTGCAAAAAAATTTTTTAAATCCTCCAATGCCGCATGATTGTCAAATAAAAAAATGTTTTCATTTCGAATAAAAAGAAATCGACGTTCATCCATCTTCTTAAAAAGAACAGAGCGAACATCTTGCGATTCTATGCCGCCAGATGCCGAAACATCAATACGTTCAATAGTAAAAAATTTTGAGAAAAAAAAGATATAGGCAATACCGCCCGCAAGTATTGGTATGCCTCCACAAAATAAAAAAAATCGTATTATTTTCTTTACTCGTTGTTGTGCCTTTCGTTTTCTACGGTCCGGCACGCCATGAGGACGATAATGAAAAAAACGCATGTTCATGCAGAAATACTATCAAACCCGCAATAAGGGTGCAATACTTCTGGAATACGCACAGATCCATCTTTCTGCTGATAATTTTCAATAATCGCAATCATAATGCGCAAATCTGCGCATGCGGTATTATTTAATGTATGGACAAACTGCCGTTTATTATCAGCAGTTTGATATTTTGTATTCAATCTCCGCGCTTGAAAATCCGTATCATTACTGCATGATGCTGTTTCGCGATATCTATTTTGGCCAGGCATCCATGTTTCAATATCATATTTTTTTGCATTTGGAGCACCAATATCTCCGGTGCACATATTCAACACTTGGTAATGCAACTGAAGTGATTGCATAAATTCCTCAGCGCATTGTAAAAGAAATTCATGCATATCCCACGAATCCTGAGGTTTGCAAAAAATAAACATTTCAACTTTATTAAATTGATGGCCTCGCAACATACCTTTCATATCCTTGCCGTAACTTCCTGCTTCTCGCCGGAAACAACTTGAATATCCCATATATTTTAATGGTCCAGCAGAAAGGTCAACAATCTCATCCATATGATATCCTGCCAATGGCACTTCTGCAGTACCTGTTAAAAAAAGACTATCTTCGCCGGGATTTACTGAATACACTTCATTTTTATCTGCCGGAAAAAATCCTGTACCTATCATGGCTTCTTCCCGCACCAACATAGGCGTTATCATGGGCGTAAATCCTCTTTTTGCATAAAAATCAAACGCATAATGCATAAGCGCCATATCAAGTTGCGCAAGCGCTCCTTTTAAATACCAAAATCTACTTCCTGAAATCTTTGCTCCGCGTTCACAGTCAAGAAGTTTTTGGATAGAAGGTACAAGATAATGCTCTAAGGGTTCAAAATCAAATGAGGATTTTTCTCCCCATGTCCGTACGCGAACATTTCCGCTTTCATTAGGACCAATAGGAGTGCTTTCGTGTGAAATATTTGGGAGTTGAAGTAATTGTGCGGTAAATGCCGTTTCAATAGTTGCCGCCCTTTCTTCCAGATTACTAATCTGCTCTTTTATTTCTCGCATTTTTTCTATCTGTACTGTGCGTTCTTTTTCACTAAGTGTTCGAATGGCATCACTTGCCTTATTTTGCTCCGCGCGCAGGGTATCAAGTTGCACAATGTATGCGCGCCTATCTTCATCAAGAACCAAAAATGCATCAAAATCAAACTTCATGCCACGTTTTGCAAGCTCTTGACGAATAAGATCAGGTTTTTCTCTAATCATTTTTACATCCAGCATATATCAGGTATATTTTTAATCTTTTGAACGAAGTGTTGGAAATAAAATAACTTCTTTTAAAGAATTACTATCCGTAAGAAGGGCGGTAAATCTATCAATACCAATACCAAATCCCGCAGTTGGAGGCAAACCATATTCAAGTGCGGTAACATATTCCGTATCAACCCAATGCGCTTCTTCATCTCCTTGTTCTCGTTGTTCTTGTTGATCTTGAAAACGTTGAGCCTGGTCAAGAGGATCATTAAGTTCAGAAAAACCCTTGAGAAGTTCCATGCCTGCGACAATTAGTTGAACACTTTCCACAAATTCCGGATGACTCTTTTTCTTTTTTGCCAAAGGAAGAAGATCAACAGGAGCGTCAATAACAAATGTGGGCTGTACAAGAGTTTTTACGGCACTCTTAAATAAAAGATCAAGAACATGGGTATAGGCATCTTTTTCATCTACATCAATGCCATACGCGCGTGCGCGATCTTTAAGTTCACCAGGACTGCATGATTGAATATCAATATGTGTTACATCTTTCACAAGATCACGAAATGTTTTTTTCTCATACGGTGGTGTCATATTGATTTCCACTCCGCGATGTTGAAAAAATGGTGTGTTATGAACACATTGAACCACATGAAATAGCATCTTTTCTACCATATCCATCAACACCATATAATCTGCATATGCCATATACCCTTCCACTTGAGTGAACTCCGGATTGTGAGAATGATCAATTCCTTCATTACGAAAACATCGCGCAAATTCATAGACACGTTCAAATCCGCCAATAACCAATCGTTTCAAAAAAAGTTCTGGTGCAATACGTAAATACATATCCTCATTGAGAGCATGATGATGCGTTACAAATGGACGCGCCAATGCACCACCGGGAATAGATTGCAAAATTGGTGTTTCAACTTCTAAGAATTTTTGTTCTTCAAGAAACTCTCGCATTGCACGTACAACACGAGCGCGTTTTTCAAAAACATCTTTAACTGATTCATTTGCAATAAGATCAAGGTATCTGCGCCTATAACGAATTTCTACATCAGAAAGTCCATGCCACTGTTCTGGTAATGGAAGGAATGCCTTTGTAAGGATACGTGCTGATGTTACATGTAATGTTTTTTCTTCTGTTTTTGTAAGAAAAAGTGTTCCGGAAACTTGCAGAAAATCTCCCATATCCAAAAAATCTTTCATTTGTATATATAGCTCATCACCGAGTGTATCTCGACGTAAAAAAATCTGGAATTTACCACTTCCATCTTCTAGAACGCAAAATGTGGATCCGCCATGTCTGCGAATACTTCGCACGCGGCCGGCAAGAGTTACGGAAGCACCCGAAGAAACAAGATCATCAAAAAGAGCTGTTACCGCAGAACAAGTGTGTGTTCGCTCTGAAGTATTCGGATATGGATCAATGCCATTTTTGCTGAGTGTTTCTGCTTTTTGCATGCGAATATCTCGTTCATCAAATGTTTCCATAAAGAAAAAAAATTATTAGGAGGGGAAGACTCGAACCCCCACCGTGTATCTTTCTATTATATAAAAAATATCTAAAAACGTCAAAATCCCGCATGGCGCGGGATTTTATTTTTTGAGACAGTATTCCGTAAATATTATTTTATATCCACAATGACATATTCAAATTCACCTCGTGGAACCCTTACCATAACCTTTTCACCGATTTGCTTTCCAAGAAATGCTCTTCCGAGCGGAGATTCATTTGAAATTCTTCGTGCCATAGGATCTGCTTCTTCACTACCGACAATCTGATAACTTGCTGTTTGGCTATCATATTGCACAGTTACAGTTGCGCCAATTTGTACACTAGCAGTTCCTGAAGTAAATTTTCCATCATCAATAATAACGGTGTTTTTGAGTATATTTTCATACTCCAAAATTTTTGATTCAAGCATTGCTTGATCATCTTTTGCTTCTGCGTATTCTGCATTTTCTCGCAAATCTCCCAATTCTTTTGCTTCCGCAATCCTCTCAATAACCTCTTTGCGCGCAACCGTTTTCATTCGGAGAAGATCTTGCGTGAGCCGTTCCAGCCCATCTTTTGTTAGATAGTGTGGCATACAACGGAAATGTTACTAATAAAAACCTTCTTTCACTACTGGTAGGGGTGGAGTATAACGCAAGAAATACATTATGTCAAGGTCATAAGCTGTGGATAATATTTTGTCAAGGATATAAGGTACGCATGAATATCTGAAAAGCGCCCTATTTTTTTGAGTTGTCAATATACATTTGTCATTTTTTATATTCTCCAAAATACCATTTTAAAAAATCGTATGCCACAGACACACCACTTTTACTTCCCTCTTCTCCTTCTTCAACAAGAATAGTAAGAGTAATTTCTGGATTGATATATGGCGCCCATCCAATAAACCATGCATGTGGCGGCTTTCCTTTTCCCCATTGCGCAGTACCTGTTTTTCCGGCTACCTCAACCGGCAATGTATTAAGGCGGCGACCACTTCCAGCTTGAATTGTTTTTCGCATTCCCTCACGAACTATATCAACGCTTTCCTTGCTCACAACACTTTCACGTAAAATTTCTTTTTGTGAAAAATTTTTTTGTGAATTGCCAATAGCTTCAACAAGATGAGGGCGATAGTTTTTTCCTCCATTTGCAAAATATGCAGTCATGCTGTTCATTTGAATGGGGGTTACGAGAAAATCTCCCTGTCCAATAGATAAATGGTATGTATCTCCTATATACCATGGCTCTTTTTTTACTTCCCGTTTCCATTCTGGCGTAGGAATGAATCCTACGCGTTCATGAGGAAGATCAATGCCAGTATGTGCGCCAAAACCAAATCGCCCAAGATACGACACAAGATTCCCCATACCCAAACCCTGTCGATTCCCCTGCCCTCCTCCTAATATATAAAAAAATGTATTCACAGATTCCGCGATTGCTTTTGTCACATTCGTTCGTCCATGTCCGCCGGCTTTCCAGTCTGGAAAAAACCATTCACCGATACGGATACCGCCAGTACTTAATACTGTTGTTTCTTTTGTAATTACCTTTGCGTCAATGCCTGCGGCTGCAAGTGCCGGTTTTATAGTGGATCCGGATGGATATTCTCCTCGAATTGCTCTATGAAAAAGCGGCGTATCCGGATCATCTAAAAGTTTTTGATATGCTTCTTTTGAAATGCCGCGCGCGAACGCATTGCCGTCATACGCCGGAAGACTTACCATAGCCAGAATGCCGCCGGTACGAGGGTCTGAAACGATAAAAACACCCCGTTTTTTCTTCATCTTATTCATAACACTTAAGAGAGTTTCCTCTGCTTTTTTTTGCATGACACTATCCAATGTGAGCGTAAGATTTTCTCCGTCTTGAGGTTTTTCTTCTGATACAATTTCCTTCTCATCTCCAAGCGCATCTACTTCTATTTCTTTTCTTCCATGTTTTCCATGCAGACTTGATTCATATTGCGCCTCTATACCATCCTTACCCAAAGAATCATTCCGTAAATAATCCGGATGATTTTTTAACTCTTCTTCATTTATTCTTCCTGTGTATCCCACAAGATGAGAAAGACTCTGCATGCCGTCAAGAACATATCGCCTCCGCTCACGAACAACTAAACTCACACCAGGAAAATCTGCAATAGCTGCATCCAGAATAAGTGCAGGTGTATAATCAATATTCTCTGCTAAAAATACCGGCTGATATGGGTCAACTGTTTCATGGATCTTTTTAGATATATCATTAAATGATATGCGGAGAAGTGATGAAAGCCTTTCTACAAGCATATCCTGATTATTTTTTTGTTTTGGAAGTTCTGATGGAATAACTTGCAGAGAAAAACTAGGCTCATTATGTACCAGTACATTGCCGTGTATGTCATAAAATACTCCTCGCCGTGCAGGTAACACAACAGTTTTCATTTTATTTTTTTCTGCAAGAGAGGCAAATACTTTACCTTCTGCAATTTGTATATATGCGGTACGAAAAAAGAGCACTGCAATACCGATTGCAATACTCCAAAAAAGAATCATAATATTTTTTGCTGAAACAGATACTCCTAAAAATTCTTTTGCATCACTTGTTCGTGCGTGATCACAAGAAGATTCCACCCAATCATGATTATTGCGTGTAAGATTCATGCGTGATTCATCATATTCCGGAACAAAAAACCGTTCACTACCCATACACGTATGCGCGTGAAAATTTTATACGCCGATATTGCAATCCATACATTATACTTAGGAATACTATTTGAACTATCAATCCGATTCCTATTTCTTGCAGGTAACCAAAAGAAAAAAGATCGCCAAGCGACATACCCTTGTGGATGAAAAATTGAAAAAAGAAAAACAATATTCCAATACCATGATAAGTAAAAAATCCTACAATATTAAGGATAAAAAATGCAAAAAATGATTTATTCGTAAGAAATGCAGTACAAAGAATACTTCCTAAAAAAGAGATAAGCGGATAGAGGATGCTATGAAAACCAAAAGGACCGGCAATGATATCTTCTAGTAAACCGGCGATATATGCGTAGACAAGCGCTGTTTTTTTTGGTAAAAAAAATACAAAAAACAATATAAGCGCAAGAACGATATGTCCATATCGGAGTACGCTTATGTGTAATATTTCAGCGAGCACAACAAGAAAGAATAAAAACGCGTGTCGCAACAAGGTTTCCATACGCACTCTTAGAGAACTATTTCATGATACTTGAAAACTTTGAAACCATGAGTTTTTTGAGAGCATCCAACGCTTTAGAAAATGCTTCTTTTGCTGATTTTTCAAGTTGATGTTTATCTCCCAAAGATTTTTCGTCAATTTCCACGCGGATAACATTTTGATTCCCATCAAGCGTAACTTTAAAAAAACCATTACCAGAAATTCCTATTACCTGTTCTTTTCCAAGCTGCGCTTGAATTTCTCGTGCTTGTTTAAGATCTTTTAATTTATCAAAAAAAGACATAGGGTATGTATCTTTATTATTAAATGCCAGTTAGAGGACATTGCGCGTGATTATGCTTTTTTGCCGGACAATACGTTCGCCCGTAATGGATAAGCATATGAGAAAATGTTATCCATTCTTTACGCGGAACAATACGCATTAATTCGCGTTCAATGGTATCAGGATTAGCTGTATGTGTCAATCCAAGCTTTTTACTGAGCCGTATAACATGCGTATCCACCACAATACCTTCAGATTTTCCATATGCAATTCCCAAAATAACATTTGCCGTTTTTCTACCAATTCCTGGAATGTTTAAAAGTTCTTCCATACTATCTGGAAGTTTTCCGTTATATTTTTCAAGTAACATCTTCGCCGCTGTTATAATATGCCGTGCTTTATTTTTATAAAACCCGGTGGAATAAATATCTTTTTCAAATTCCTTTTGCTGTGCAGAAGCGTAATCTTCTATTGTGCGGTATTTTTTGAATACTTTTTCTGTTACTTCATTGACTCTCTTATCTGTACATTGTGCAGACAATATTACTGCAACCAAAAGTTCCCATGGATTTGAATAGCGTAGTGCAATACGTGCATTGGGAAATAATTTTTTAAGAATACGAATCATGCAAAGAATACGCTTCTTCTTTTCTTTTAGAGAAGTATCTTTCTCCATATTCTTTTTAATGTATTGAACTTCCCGGCGTCACTTCCCTCTCCGGACAAAGAAGTATTGGCTCGCCATCACCAGCGGCAAGTAACATGCCATTGCTTTCTATCCCCATAAGCTTCCGAGACTCAAGGTTTGCAATGATAACAATTTCTTTCCCAAGTAAATTTTCTGGCGCATATGCCAAACCAATACCTGCAACAATTTGCCGCTGTTCAGTACCAATATCCACTATGAGTTTCAAAAGTTTTTCTGATTTTTCCACACGTTCTGCGGACAAGATTTTTGCTACTTTTAATTCTATTTTTAAAAAATCATCAAATGTTGCCATACGCTAGTATTTTTTATCAAATAGTTTATATCGTTCTGTATCTATGGTGCGCTCAAAACAAAAGCGCCCTGCAGGATGTGTCCAGTTCCATTCTGTATCATATCCTTTTATTCCCACTGGCGCAGGAGTAGGGATTCGTTCTATAGGAGCAACGGGAGCATATATTCCTTTTCCTTGCGATGTTTTTGTTTCTGTTGCAAACATTGCGCAAAGCGCGAATTGCACATCACCCCTTTTCTCATATTCATAATCAATTGCTTTTTCCGGATCGCGCGGTACGCGAAAACCGCTTAAAGGATCATCAAGCTCTGAAAGTGTATCCGGAAGCCGTTCTTTTGTTTGCCAAAAATTAATAATTTGTGATTGAATATTTTGCAAATCATATATACGCGATTCATCAAATTGCTGTTGTCGCGCCGAAAACGGAGATCCAACAACAAAAAATGCTATACCAATAACAATTCCAACAATACTTGTAGCGCCAATAATAAAATATTTCATATACCCTTGCTTCCGGTGTTCTGCTGGCGTATTCTTCTAATATCCCAAAGATAATACCAAAATATTGTTCCAGCAACAAAAAATACTCCCGCTACTTTTGCGTAAAATCGCATACGCACTTCGCCATTTAACATACTATTCACCAAAGCAACCAAATCTCCAAGCAAAACAAATGATGCAACAAAGAGCGTAAAATACACGAGCCATTTCCGAATCCACAGATGCTGTTTTTCTGGCATGCGAATATACATCTTATTCAAATACCACGTACTTCCAAAAAATGCCGGAAATAAAATAATAAGAGATGCGAGCGCTGAACGGATCATATGAATGCGCGCTTGCGATTCTCCTATATATCCTTGATAATCCAATGCATCTGGTATGTATATATTTATCATTTGAAACAAAATAGTTAAAAAACTTCCCGCACTCACATACAATGCAATAATAGAAAACACGTGGAGAAAAAAATCTTGCGGCGTTACACGTGGTCGCGATTGAATATCCATACTACTGTGTAAGAAATTTTTTCTTTTTTACTGGCTTCCATGGAAATGTACCGTGGAATGGAAATGAAAATCCTGCGGCGCCAGGATGTCCTCCGCCGCCATATTTTACTGCCAAACAAGATACATCACAAAGTCCATTAGATCGCAATGATACATGAATTTTTCCGCCATTATAATACCACGTTAGTCCAAATGGTACGCGTGGCCATTTCTTGTATATTTGACTTCCTGCTTCTGAATAATATAAAGAGGTATTCACCGCAATCACATGATGCCCCTCAAAAAACACTTCTTCTCCATTCTTTAAAATATTTTTTTCTACTGCCTTGCTTTTCCCCATGAGTATAATTCTTCCTTGCTCAATGTATGTTTTTCTCTTTTTTGTATGTTCAAAATCTTTCATGAGTTTAGACCATGTGGAAAAATCTAAATCATATGCGCCAAGATACGCAGATACCTCTCTAGTATTTGCATGCTTAAAAAGAAATAAATCATTATCTTGTATTGCCACAAGCATGCGAGGAGCAAGTTTTTGCGGAAAAAAGAATTTCCATGCAATACCACACCCGGAACGTTTTGAATCAAATACGTGCGTATGTGCTAAGTTAATTGCCTCAACTTGACTTTCATGATGATCAAGAACAGTAACATGCTTTGCGTGTTTTATGACATGCTTCATGATCGGCAATGGATAACAAAAATCAATAAAAATAAGATTTCTACCTTTGAGTTGCGGCGGTGGCGGAATTTGGTGTTCTAGCCCAAGATATTCAGCATCATCGCCAAATTTCATCCATGCAGCCCATGCTCCGGTAAAGCCATCTGGACAACCCTTATGATAGAGTATAAGAGGTTTATTCATACTATTACATGATATATTTCTTTCTCTTGTAGCATACCATAAGATAACAAAAAACAAAACAAAAACGCCGCTTCGTATTGCGGCGTAAATAATTTCTTATTTCTTTTTTTCTGTTGCTGGTGGAACTTCTTTCTTTGATTCTTCTTTTAGTTTTTCAATCCATGCCTCAGGCGCATCAGAAAGTTTATAGAAAGTAGCGCTTGTTACCGCATAGACATCATCTGATCCGTCTTTTCGCATATAATACGTTGTCTCTCCGAGTGTACTGTTTCCAACAATATACATTACCGTCTTCTCTTTATCTTGTGTAAATGTTACAACGTATCCTTGTTCTTTTGTTACGCCAAGATCTTTATGATTTTCTGGATTTTTTGCAACGCGTTCTTTGGTTTCTGCTTTTTGAAATCCCTCAAAAAATAATCTGACATTTTCAAATACTACTTTTTTATCATTTAAAAACCAGTCACTCCCCTTTTTTGTGAAAACTTTCTTATCTTCTCCTTGTTGAATGCTAAATGATGTTGCAGCGGATTCAGAAAGAGAAGAAAATCCAAAAACATCATTTGCGGATATTTTTTTCTGAAATGGCACATATGTTTTCCATAAAGGAAATGATGCGCCAATAAGAAGAATAAGAAATATACTCCCAAGAATAATAAATGTTTTTTTCTGCATACTATACCTCACTATATGTTCTTTTTTGAAGTCTGCTTCTACGGAAAAGCCTGAATGCGCCGTATAACACTAACAATATTGATGGCCCTGCAATATTGCCGTATTTTACTGCAGCCATGTATGTTTTATTTTCAAACATAAGCCGTTGTGCTGTTTTTTGTTTAATCCGAATACTTGCAATTGAATCTTCTTGGCTTAGCCATGCTAATGCTTCCATGGCAAGTCCTATATTTTCCGGAGTATTTTGCATAAATTGATCTGTGAGAAAATCTGCATCACCTGCAATAACAACGCGCCCTTTTCCAGTTTGCTGATCTTTTTTAGGTGTTAGGCTTACAATAAGTTTTTGTTCTCCTAAATGTTCTGTTGAAAGTTGCTCTTGCGGAGCTAATGAATAATTTTCAGATTGCACACCGCCATATTTTGTTGTAGAAAAAAGCGTTTGGATATCCCATCCTTTTTCAGAAACAGATGTTTCTTGTATATTCAAAGAGCTTGGCCATGGCAGAACAATACTTGAGAGCTTTGAAAGAATTGGTGATTGAGAATCTTTTTGTGCCGGTGAACGCACCCAAAATGCATAGGGTAAAAAATATCGCATTTGTCCACCATTAAAACCTATTGTTTCATTTGAGCGGAGATCATATGCAATATTTTTATTCACTATCACTCCGGTTATACCTTTTATAATATCCGAAATATTCTGCTTATTTGCTTGTGCGCTTAATGTTTGCGGACTTACTGTTATTGTGTCTACCAAAAACAATGCTGACCCTTTATCTTTTTCAACATAATCTTTTATTGCCGCTCGCATATCATTGGAAAGATCTTTTGTTGACCCCGCAATAATAAGTGTTTGAATATCTTGAGGGATGCGTTTATTTTGATCAAGAGTTGCAAGATCTTGTATATCGTATTCTTTTTGAAGTTCTGTATTCAATGCATTATAATCACTGAACCTATTTTTCTCTCCATCCCCAGATAAAAATGCAATCTTGGGTTTCTCTTTAACAGTTAATTTTTTTATGATACTTGTCAGCTGATATTCAAGATCAGAAGTATCTTGAATATAGGGAATGGATTCATTTTTTCCGGCATACGAAATGGCAATACCGGCATACCCATTCTTTAATTTGAATTCTTCATTACTTACCATATTAAACTGCATCTCTCTAATGCCTGCCGCTTGCGCTTCTTGCGCTATTGCCGGAGATGCGCTTGGATCTTTTGATGAAATAATAATATTCCCTTTACCAAATGTCTTATAATCTCGGATAATATCCCGCACATCGCGGAGCGTTGGCTGGAGTTGCGCTGGAAGTTCATGAGAAATATAAAGCGTAATTGTTACAATATCCGGAAGATTTGTAAGAATTTTTTTAGTAGAAGGGCTCACGGTATATAAATTATTTTGCGTAAGATCAATGCGCCCGGGAATTTGCGCTCCAACAAGATTTATAAGCAATGCGCATCCCGTAAAAAGAGCAACACCAAATTGATATTTCCTAAATAATGCGGCTTTATTTCCAATTTGCAGCTTTAATAATTGAAGATATGCAACACTTATAAAAATACTTATTGCGGAAATAAAATAAAGAACGTCACGCACGTCAATAACGCCTCGCGCCATTGATTCAAAATGAGAAAAAATAGAAAGCTGTTCTACAAATGGAGCAATAGTGAATGGCAAACGTGATGTTACCATGTCAAAACCAATAATCATGAAGAAAAAACTTGCCCCAACCGTTACAAGAAGTGACGAAATAGCGCTTTGAAAAAAACTTGACACGCACATACCAAGAGAAAGAAATACCGCACCCATAAGAAGCGCTCCAAAATATTGTCCCGCAACAATACCCCAATCAAGCCCGCCAAAGATATGAAATGTTATTGCAATGGGGAGCGTGCATACAAGCGCAAGAATAACAAAAAGAAATTGTGCAAAAAATTTTCCAATAAGTACTTCTTCTCTGCGAATGGGATGTGTAAGAAGTAATTCAAGGGTACCATCGCCTTTCTCTTGAGAAATACTTCCCATGGTAAGCGCTGGAATAAAAAAAAGAAACATCCATGGCAAGAGGTCAAAAAGCGATCGTAAAGATGCTTCTCCAACTAAAAAAGCGCTTCTGAAAAATAAAAATTCCCAAATCACTAAAAATACCACAATAACAATATATGCGGTTGGCGCATTAAAAAGCGCTTGAAGTTCTTTTTTTGCAATTGAATATGTTGTGTAAATATTTACCATACTTATGAAATACTGATATTTGTCAAGACATGAAAAATATCTTCAAGGGATTTTTCTTCTTCTCCAAGTTTCCAAATAATCCAATGATGTTCTCGCGCAAAGCGTGAGATCTCCGGCTGAAGTTCTACTGATTCTTTTGTTGTAATGCGCACACGAAAACGTCCTTGTTCTGTTTTTTCAATTTGAATATCTTCAATGTGCGGTAAAGAACGTAAATATTGTTCAATGCCTATACCTTCAAATTCACCAAACAAACAATGTCCACGCCGCAATGTTTTAGATAATCCTTCTGGCGTTCCATCTGCAATGAGTTTTCCTTTATTAATAATAAGCATTCGCTTGCATATTGCTGATGCCTCTTGCATGACATGTGTACTTATAATGATTGTTCTGTCTTTTGCAAGATCTTTAATAAGGAAACGAATATCAGTGCGTTGATTTGGATCAAGGCCTTCAGTAGGTTCATCTAAAATAAGAATCTTTGGTTTATGTAAAAGCGCAACCGCTAAGCCAACGCGCTGCTTGTATCCTTTTGAAAGTTCTCCGATTTTTCTATAAAATACATCGCCAATACCAACAGAAGAAATTGCAAAATCAAATGCGGCTTGTTGGTCTTTTTTTGCAATATGTTTTGTATGTGCAGAAAATGCCAAAAGCTCGGAAACAAGCATATCCTTATAGAGTGGATTGTTTTCTGGTAAATAACCGATATTCTTTTGGATTTCTGTTGCATGTTCAGTGACTAACATGCCATCAATACTAACACTTCCAGAATCCGATGATAAAAATCCTGCTAATAAGCGCATGGTGGTTGTTTTCCCTGCCCCATTAGGACCCAAAAGCCCTACGATTTCCCCTTGTTGAACGTCAAAAGAAAGATCGCGCACTGCATGTACGTCTTTAAAGGATTTTGTAAGATTCTCAACGTGAATCATAGATCTATTTAGCTTTTTCTATTCAATTATTATAAGCTCTTAAAAAAAATTTTGTCAAGAATAAAAAATCCCCAAAGGGGAATCTTGCCATTCTGAACAAAGTGAGGAATCCCAAGGTTATCAGGAGAAAGCGTCGGGATTCTTCGGGCTATGTCCTCAGAATGACATTTTTTTATAATTCATCAAACCATTTTTCTATTACTTCTCGCGCAAATTCAGACATACCCTCCGGCAAACGCTCTACGTGAAACCATTCTGCCTTGCGTGCGTGAATATCTAAAATTTTGAATTCTTTTGTACTTATACGAGAAAGAAAACAATACATAATTTCTCGTCTGCACCCAAATTTACAAAACAATCTTCCAAGAGGAATCGCATGAGGGATGCGAAGAGAAAATCTATATCGCATACCACGATGCGCAGCTTCTATGGGTGATTCATCTACACGAACCACTTCAGCGGGAAAATTCCAGCCATGTCCATGCTTATAATCCACGAGTAATACCTCATCACCACAAAGCGGAATACAAGTAACATTATCTCTCCGCGGACGCAGAGAACATCCAATTCTTCCTAATATTTTTACAGCAGGTGCTAGTGTCATATTCTTCACGCATCAAAATTAAGTGCATGGGGCTGCTGTTTTGTTTTTCTCACGATTACATACGTATCATATATTTTTTTTCTTATAAAATAAATGGATCCTGTGTCTTTTTTTGCTTGACATAAAGACACTGAAAAAAAGGTGAATTATCTTTGCACTATCAAGTAACTTCAGACAAACTATGCACACCCCCTTGACAAGAAAAATAAAAAAATACCTCGCGCTATGTGCAAGGTATGCGTATTTTTTCTACGTTTATGTTTCAAACAAAGGCGTTACGGATTCATCTCTGTGAATTCGCAGAATCGCATTCGCCAGAAGCTCTGCTGAAGAAAGCACTGTAAGGCGACCCTTAAGCTCTCGGAGCGCTTCTTGAGAAACGGGAATGGAATTGGTTCCTGCAATCTCTTTGAATGGAGATTCTCTAAGATTTGGCACTGCCTTTCCTGAAAGAACCAAATGAGTTGCCGCGGCATACGTTTCTTTTGCGCCACTCTTTTTTAACAAACGCCCAACTCCTGTAAGCGTTCCGGCCGTGTCAATCATGTCATCAACAACAACCGCCACCTTTCCTTTCACGTGACCGATAACCTTTCCTGTTTCTGTCACATTATGCGCAGTACGGCGTTTGTCAACAATGGCAATTGGAACGCTTTTGGGTCTTTTAATTCCTCTCTTTCCTTCTTTTGCCATCTTTTCCCAACGCTCCATTGCTCGCTTGTCAAGAGCTTTTGCAAACACGCGCGCGCGCTTCACACCGCCGGCATCCGGAGAAACAATGACTATTTCTCCATGTTCTTCTTGCTTCTCCTCAAGCCATTTGAGAATAACAGGCGTTGCAAAGAGATGATCGCAGGGTTTTCTAAAAAATCCTTGCGCTTGCGGAGAATGAAGATCTAGAAGAAGAGTGCGTGTTGCGCCTGCTTCTTCAATAAGATGTGCAAATAGTTCTGCAGTGATAGGCTCTCGTCCATCAGCCTTTCTGTCCTGGCGTGCATAGGCAAAATATGGTATAACTGCCACAATTTGCCGCGGCGTTGCCCGCTTCAATGCATCAAGAGTTATAAAAAGCTCAGTGAGAGATGCATTGACAAATGGCGGGCATACCGGCTGAATCAAAAATACGTTCATGCCGCGAACTGATTCCTGGATTTGAACATAAATCTCTCCATCAGAGAAATAGGCAATTTTGCGCGGCCGCAATCCAAGGCCAAGATGCTCGGCAATTTCTTCTGCAAGAACTGGGTTTGCATTGCCAGAAAAAATTTTTAGCCGTGGCTTGGGAGTCCATTCGTACTCTCCGTCATAAAGCGGATATTCTTCAGCTGAGTTGCCAACAGAAGGATCACTGGCCATTATGAAAACCTCCTTTTTAAAAGGTACGCTTCCCCCTTAAAACCACCGGCATCTTACCAAAAAAATAAAAAATGCGCAAGCCCCACCCTATCCTAATATAAAAAAGCAGCCGTACTCTTACGAGTGGCTGCATTGCCTTCTAATCTTGGATGTTGTTGTCTTCTGCGCCAAGATCACCACATCCTGGCCCAATGAGATATGCGCGGTCATCCATGCCCGCATGCAAAAATCCCACGATAATGGTGGCATCTGGGAATGCAGAAGAAACAACCTTGATTCCCTCTTCATTTCCATGCAAGAAGATGAATGTTAGACTCGCGGGCGTACCTCCGCACCGCTTCTTGAATTCTGCCACAACCACTTGAGATGTTCCTCCTGTGGCAAGTGCTTGCTCTGGAATGAACACGTCGTAGCCGTCAAGATTCTCTGTTCCCTTTTCTGAATGGGATACTGAAATCTTTTCATCTTCTTCATGATGACGCTGAGCAGTACTGAAGAACGTGCAAGGCTCCAAGAGTGGATCAATACCTTCAATGACTTCCACGAAGACATTTGCAGGTATCTCACCGCCGCGTGCAATTTTCACAACTGCAATGCGAGATTTTGCCACAGTCTCGCCATGAAAGGAATATCCCATGGGAGAGGTGCCGTAGCTTATCACTCGAGGAAGACTCAAGTGTATTGCGGTTTCGGAAAGAATACGCGAAAGCCATTTCTTTCCTGCTTGATATCTCTGGCGCCGGTAACTCCACTCAAGAAGCTCGGTAGGAGACATCTCTTCGCGTTCGCGCGGAGTCTTGATGGCGGGGACATTGAGAAAATTGCAGACCATTTGCGTTGCCATGAGATAATTGCAATGACTTGCAACTTCGTAACTTACAAGATCGCGCTCCCGGTCAATGTCGCGTTCTTTTGAAGCGCAAAGGATATGAACTCTTTTTCCAAGATCCGGTCGATACTGAAAGAGCGGATGCGTTGGTTCGTCCACTTCTAATGGCAAGAGGATGTCAAAGGCTTCCATGTGGCACATATTTTTCTCCTTTCACGTTCTGTGTGTTGCCCTACCAGACCAAACCTTACCCCTCCGAACCGTGCCATAGCACGCCATACCACAGTCCTATGCGTATTCTGCGTCGTGAAAGCTCATATGTTCGCGAACTGCTTCATTGCCGTGATAAACCATTGCATTAAGATGCGCGATGTCTTGGCGATTGTATACGCCGATGACACCCCATCTACATCCACATTCGCAATGACGCATTTCACCGATCGTGTATCGCCGGTTATCAAACTTCCATGAGCAGGTATCCAGATCTATTTCTAGACCCTCTGGAAGACGCGGTTCTGTTTTTTGGACGGTCGTGTAGCAAGTATTACTTGCGTACATGAGAATTACGAGATCCTTCATGAATGGCGTAAATTTTGCCCGTGTCATAGGCCGCTTCTCCTTTCAAGGAACAGGTTTGCATATACTCGCGCTAGTATACCCATATATTCTTCAATTGTCAAGACCCTCGTATGGTTAACATCTAAGAATGATTTTACAGACTCTTATTCTGATTACGATTCCGCTTGTATATATCTAATAACTTTTTTCGCAACTTCCTCTGGCGCTAAATCTGATGTATCTATAATTGGAGAACCAAGTTCAACAAATAAATCTTTCATGCTCTGTGAAATATATACATTGCCATCAATAAAAACAGTAATTGGTTTTCCTATTACTGTCTGCGATTCATCAAAATATCCATTATTAGAATATCTTTGAATAAGGCGCTTGCGAATAATATCTGGTCTGGCATCTAAAAAAATTAAAATAATTTTAAAAAATTCGTTATGTAATAATTTTTGAAAATCTTTTGGCTTAACAAATCCACAGATTATTATGCTTTTATTTTTTTGTATCAATTTCACCCCCTCTTCCACCCAATATTTCGTCTCTGATATTCGCCACGCGCCGTCTGCATTTTCTGGAACCCCTCTTTCATCAAAATCGTGTATTTCAAATATACTAGCAGGTAACAACTCTTTTAGATGTGACATAACTGTCGTTTTACCAACTCCATTAACTCCGCTTATAAAATAAATGTTATTCATATGTGTTGTATATAATTATCTCTTTAATAAAATTTCATTAACTACCACGTGCAGAGCACATTCTGCATTAATGGGTATTGCGCCATATTTCAATATTTTTTCTATAAAAATATCTTTCCATTCCGTAATGCTTCTTATTTCATCTTTAGATTTTCCAAACGCCCCGATAGTCGATCTGTTTATTATTCTCTGTATTGCTTTTTCCATGGAAATCTTAAGAAAAAAAACACTATCAAATAAATCTAAAATATCAAAAATATTAGATGGGATTCCCGAAACGAACACATCTCTATCTGTCTTTAAATTCAATCTGCAAGAAAGTTCGTTTTTATCCACAAGCCATTCATGTTCTTCTAGCCACTCCTTATCCATGCCTGGCTTATATATGTCTACGTTGCCTGTTTTTTTATGGATCCATCTCGAAAGATTTTTATCATCAAGCTCAATACCTAGAAAGCCCATTTTTTCTAGCTCTATCCTTATAGATGATTTTCCTGAACCAACGATACCGGTAATGAGATACTTGATATGTCTATTATCTAAAAATTAGTCTACTGCAAGTCATAACTTGTCTCAACGGTGATATGGTATGTATCAGGATTCTCAATCTCTAATTTTGATAATTGTCTTTGAGGAAATGATTTTCCAGATGTACCCAGACAGAATGCACATCCAACTAATGGTTTTTTTGAATTTAAATATCTCATTAAATCATTTCGAAAGTGTTTTGAGTCTTCTATTTTTAAATAATCCCGATCAATATATGAATCAATTTTGCGTTTTGTAAAATATTTACTGTAATTCACAACCGGACTGCATCTATAGAGTCTATCGCCACTAAGGGTATGGCAAAAATATTTATATGTACAGCGCCCATAAATCTCACTTATGCATTTTTTATTTTTATTTTGTTCAGATAGGGTAATATAATTAAAATTTTTTATGTCTCTTACTTCTAATTCTACATTATTATCTTTACACATCTTTTTAATATCATCTATTTTTTCCTCAATATATAAAGAATTCACTCTGTGTTTTGAAATAATCAACGAATCTATATTTCTCCAAAATGTAGGGCTCATATCAAAAATTCTCATTCCATTCGTAGTAATATGTACTTCTTCAAACATTCCTGATGATTGCGCAATTGCAACTATGGAGTCTATATCTGGATGGAGCAATGGTTCACCACCCAATATGGTGATTTTTTGCGGCTGAAGATATTTTTTTAAAATTTCTAAACTATTTTTAAATACAGCGACGTCAGAAAAATTCTTATCAAGAAATGGACTGCACTGCGAGCATCCATAACATCGTAAATTGCAATGATCAGTTGCAAAATACTCAAGACCATATGTACGAAGACAGCTATGGTTAGAAAAAATTTTGCTATATATCAATTCCGGCAAATTTTTCATTTTTTGTAAATGCTATTTTCTTAAAATACTTTTTTGATTGGGCACTACACCCCAGACCATATCGATAAAATGTTTTAACAAAATATATCCAACTACTTTGAAAATCATGGATGATAATCGCCTCGGGGTTATATAAAAACTTATATCCCTGATTTGCCAACTTAAAACAAAGTCCGGGATCCTCTCCTCCGGTAATTTTTATTGACTCATCAAAACCATCAACCGTAATTAATGCCTGTTTCTTAAAAATTGCATTCGCAGTGACAAGATACAGAAATTGTCCCTTATAATACCATGGATCTAGGATCTTATGATATATAAAATACAAAGACACTAAATCATTTCCTCTGGCTATTATTTTTCCTCCGGCACCTGCCACATCGTCTTTGCTCGCTAAAATCGTTTTGTATATATGAGAAAACCAATCTGCAGTTACAATGCAATCATTGTCCGTGAATGCAACATACTCGTGCGTTGATAATTTTATGCCGATATTTCTTGAAGTCGCAGGGCCTTTGTTTTTTTCATTTCGATAATAGAGAATCTCAAGATCAGTATATGTATCAATAAGCTCTTTTATATTGTCCGTACTGCAATCATCAATAATAATAACCTGACAACCGAATGCATTTTGCCGTAGAGAATCAAGCAATCTTTTGGTTTGCTGTACTCGATTATAACAGGGTATTATTAATGAAATCTGCAATTGTTTTTTCATATACTATCTTCTCCTATGGCAATTTAACATCCCGCAATTTAAACGGCAATTTGCCATTATCACTCGAGCTTCATGCGCTTTCTCAGAATTCCATACTTCCTGTATGCCATAATTAAAATCCCTAATATTCCCTAATGTTTTTCCATTGATAATATTTTTCATATTAAAACACAGCTGAATTTCTCCATAGCAATCAATCATCATATTCATTTCATGGGATCCGCAAACCTGTTCCCCTATGAAATCATGATTATCAATATATAATTTCATCCATTCAAAATCTTGTCGCGTTGTCCTCACGATTTTATGGTTTTTTAAAGTATCAATAACTTTTTGTATGTGCGCTTTTGCCGCATCTGCATCCTTAAAAAAATGATTCTCAAAAAAATAATCACGTTTTCCTTTTTTATAAAACGTTCTTCCTATCATCTGAAAAATGCATCCGTCAATTCCGAGATTTTCTGCAAACTGAATATAATCAGAAATATGGCCTATATTCAAATCATATAACACTGAATTTGTAATAATTTCCGTTTTTGATTTTTTTTCTTTTTTTTAACGCGACGAGTTTTTTCAATACTGAAACTGCATGTTGATAGCTTTCATTTATTCCTCTTGAAAAAACATGGATATCCTCAATATGACTATCAAGAGAAATTACTAAATACCGCGAGCCTTCTTCTAGTATTCTTGGGATCGTATTATCATTAATAAGACTTGCATTTGTGTTTGCCGCACAGAATAAGCCCAATCGTAAACATTCGCTTGTAAGTAAAAAGAACTCATCATACTTCAGCATTGTCTCTCCACCGGTCAACACTACTCTTCCTTGAGGATTGATTGACTAAAATCCAAATATCGTTTTGATTTTTTCATCAGTCGTGAGTCTGCCAGATGTTTCTTTTGTTGTCCACATATGGCAATACTTGCATCTTGAATTGCATTCTGTCCCAATTTCAATGAAGAGCGTTTTAGGATATTTCATCACATGTTATTATTTTTTATATGCTTCTTCAAAGTATACGCAATTTACACAATACGGATGTTTTTTATCTGTATTTATCATGGTTCTAAATAAATTTGCGAATAAATTATTCCAGATATCGTTAAACGAATTTAAATAAATATTCCCATAGACATATGGATTGAACATGTTGCATGCCTGTATATCGCCATTCCATCTAACAACAACCTCTTTCCATGGCATCTGACATTTTTCACTATTTGTAGTATATGTGCCATCTACTCGTATCTTTTTTCCAAAAATTTGCGACGGCAAAAAAATCCGCACGTCAGATTCTTTTGCAAGTGCATATGCCAATCTGCAATCATTTTCCATGACTAATACATCTTCATCTGTCCATCTCTCTTCATCATCCTTTATTGCATTTACGATAACATTTCTTATATTCCATTCCGCACATTTTTTAATAAGTTTTTCTAATTGTCCAACGTTCTGTTTTTGAATAGTAAATAATAATGATATCCTCTCCCCATTATCTTTTGAAACGCTGCATCTAAGATCTTGTATTTTTTTTACGAATACTTCCCATATTGTAGGCCTTCGTAATTTTTCGAAAATATCTTTTTCTGCAGCATCCCACGAAATAATCACTGAACCTGAATTATTTAATATTTTTTTATATATTTCAAATTTTCCTGTGCCATTTGTAATAAGCTCAACATATAATTTTTTATTGAATAAATAATCTAAATATTCATTAAAATTTGGCACGAGAGTAGATTCGCCAAGTCCATTCAATCTAACGATAGAAAGTCCTTTAATCTGAGAAATGACACTGCTAAATGTTTCAAGTGGCATTATTCTTTTGAAATTTACTCCATATTGACCAACTCGACACATAGGACAGTCTAAATTGCAGGAATTGATTATCTCAATAATCGCCTTTGTTGGATGCGGTAAATTCTTCTTTTTTATTGAAGCAAATCGAATCATCCAATCTTTACAGAGACGTGTAGGAAGTGCTCCAAAATTTCTTGAATCGAGCGCAACGGCATTTGAATCTATTGATGAATTTATATCCATACTACTTCTCTCCTTTTTTCCATCCAAAAAAATATGAAAATTGTTGAAGTATCCGCAAAACCAAAAAACCTATACGAATCCTCAATGATAAATTATTTATTTTATAAAGACGATTATGCCATTTTAAATCAGTAATAATAGATCCTAAATATAAATCAGGCGGTTTCATACCAATCCACGTAGAATCTTTTTCTTTGTTATATCGTATATCGAAAAATGACATATATTTATAATAACTTTATGGCATTCATACTGTATTGTCAAGATACTATCTGTAAAAAAATATGCCAACTATTTTATTGGCATATATACGTTACAGGTACCCATTCTCATGAAGAAATCTCATTCCCGCAGATCTCAAATGTTGTAATTCATAAAGAGTATGGGCATCACTATTAATGTACAGTGTTTCAGCTGCCGCCAAAACATTTCTGAGCTTGTTTGTATTCGTCTTACCGTAAACAAGATTCGCGCAATTAAGCTCAAACGCAACTCCGCTTGCGATGGCTACGGCAATGACCGGTTCAATTTCGACATACGTATCGAAATAGCACGCGCACAGATGGCCAAGAAATGTTATTCGATCGCCAAACCGTTCTATGGCGGACACATATCCTTGAGTTATCTTTCTCGGATCGCCATGATACACTTTTGGGTGCGCCGAAAGAATAACAACAGAGGATTCTTTACCCTGTATATCCATAGATACATCACCCTTCTCATTGAGAAGATCTGCCTCAATGCCGAATATAACCTCAACGTCGTTGTAAACATTCCTCCAGCGAGTAATATTATTGCGAGCGGTCTTTTTTCCAAAACCGTTACAATAGAGATATGCTTGGCAATGATCTGTTATAGCAATCTTTCTCATACCTATGTTGCCGGCAAATGCAACCATCTCATCCACGGAGTTCAATCCATCGGAATATGTAATGGTGTGCATGTGATAATCGTCACGAATATCGGCATTCACAATATTCATTTTTCACTCTCCTTACTTAAAAGTACACGCTCTTATCAAACAAAGATTACCATAATTCGTCTTATTGTTTTTGTCAATTCTTTATATAAAAACAGCTCGTGTGACGTTCACAGAGCTGTTATATGGGTGGGGCTAGTTAATCAGTGCCTATTGTTTTTCAGGCGTGTTCTTCTTGAGAAAATCGCTTAAGCTTCCCGGCAACCTGCCTTGAATATCCATGAAGTGCGCCATCACTAGCCAGTTTGGCGTACTCTTTTGCGCTGAGGCTTGCTTTTTGGAGGTTTTTCCTCCATGAGAAAGCTTGCTGTGTGCGCTTGATGAAGATGTCCGTTCTGCCATGCTATTCATGTGTGCTTTTCCTCCTTTTCCAAACCGAGTTCTACTCCCGGTCAATGAACGATAATACGTCTGTAAAAAACAAACGCCCGAACTGTTGGGTTCGGGCATCTTGCTGTGAATAGTTCTTTCTATTTATCCGTATCTTTTCCCAGCAACATGCCCGTTTCCAATAAGGGCGCTCATGCGAATAACACAAAGCGCTGCAACCTTGATTGCAGTCATCTGAATTGCTGATGTATTCCACGCTTTGGTCATATTATTTTCTTATATTTTCACTAAATATCATTAAAGCATAAAAAATAACTTTTGTCAAGTGGATAAATGACACCCTAATTAACTTTCTGCTTTCCCAAAGGATTAGTTGGGGCGCTTGGCCGAATCTGCACAGATTGCGCATTCACACTGCCATCTGGATTTGCTTCACCGGCAACAGATACCCATGCGCCAGTAGAAAGATCGTTTGCCGATCCTTGCGCTTCTTTCATTACCTGTGTAGAACCAGATAGAAGAATAATCTTAGATCCTCCATCTCGCAATTTTATGGTAATACTGTTTTCGTCTTTTGAAAGTATTTCACCGGCAGTAAATCCCCCATTTCCATTTCCACGCATACGCACTTGTCCTCCAACTCCTCCATTTTCACTTTGACCAACAAATCGCTGAAACTGCGCCTGCCTGTCTTGTCCTGCGCCATTTCCCTTTCCTTTGCTTTTTTGCTCTCCGTATACCATGCCACTGTAAAAAAACGCGCCAGCCAACACAACCACAACAACTCCAATGATGATTTTTTTATCCATATTTTTATTTTAAAATTTAAAAATTATTCATATCTCAATGCAATAATAGGATCAAGTTTTGCAGCTCGATGTGCCGGATAGTATCCAAAAATAATACCAATTGCCGCTGCTACGCCAAATGCAAGAAAAATTGACGGCACAGAAACCTGGCTTTGAATAATACCCAATGTATTTACTCCAAATGATATACCGGCACCCAAAAGAACACCGATAAACCCTCCAATAAATGTAAGGGCAATGGATTCTGCTAAAAATTGTTGAGTGATATCTTTCCGTTTTGCGCCAATTGCCTTACGAAGCCCTATTTCTTTTGTTCGCTCTGTAACATTTGTGAGCATCATATTCATAATACCAATGCCACCAACCAAAAGTGATATACCTGCAATGGCGGCAAGGAATATTGTGAAAGTATTTACCACTTGCGTAAGCGTTCCCAAGATATCTTCCTGTGAAATAATAGAAAAATCAGGTTCTTCAACGCGATGTTTTGCTGCAAGAACATCTATTGCCACATCTCGCACTTCATTCATTTCATCTTTATTCTGTACGCTGATAGCAATAGAAGATAAATAATCTGCGCCGCTTAGTATTTTTTGCATAGTAGTAAGCGGAACAAAAATCATATCATCTGGCCCAGAAAAACCAGCACCGCCTTTTGCCGCCAATACGCCAATCACCATAAAATTCATTTTGCTAATTCGAATTGTTTTTCCTAAAGGATCATTATCTCCAAAAAGATCTTTTGCAACTGTTGCTCCAAGTACTGCGCTACGAGCAAGACTCCGCACATGTGCTTCTGTAAGAAACGATCCATCTGCCAGCGTTATATTTCGCACAGAAAGATACGCAGGAACCGCTCCGGTAATAGTTGTATTTGTATTGTTACCGGTAGGTGCAGTCACCTGAAATCTCCGAGAAGATTCGGGTGAAATCTCTGCGATACCGCTTATTTCTCTCAAGACATCAATATCCTCGTTTTTTAAGGTCTGTGCAGAGCCGCGTCCAGACGACACAATGCCGCGCCCTGGCTGTACTACCCCCGGCATAACCATAAGAAGATTAGATCCAAGACCTTCAATGCTGGAGCGAATAGATACTTTCGCGCCCTCGCCAATAGATATCATGGCAATCACAGAACTAATACCAATAACAATGCCAAGAATAGTAAGGCTTGACCGTACTTTATTTCCTGAAAGAGAAACATATGTTTCTTGAATGATGTCTCCGGTAAACATATTTAATCAATATACTAGTGATGCGCTTTTATTTTTTTGTGTGTTTTTTCATCTTTTACAAGAAGGCCATCTTTTATAAGAAGTATGCGGTCTGTGTGCTCTGCTATTTCCCGTTCATGTGTAATGAGAATAATTGTTTTTCTTTCTTTTTCATGGAGTTTTTGAAATGTTCCTAATACAAGCTCACCTGTTTTTGAGTCAAGATTTCCTGTTGGTTCATCTGCAAGAATAATAGCGGGATCATTAACAAGTGACCGCGCAATTGCAACCCGCTGGATCTGCCCTCCGGAAAGCTGATTTGACTTATGGCAAAAATGCCCTTCATCAAATCCAACAGAAAGAAGCGCGGCAGAAGCACGTTTTTCCCGTTCTGCATGTTTTATTCCCAAATACACCATTGGCAGCATGACATTACGCAATGCAGTAGTACGCGGCAAAAGATTGAACGATTGAAAAACAAATCCAATTTCATTTTTCCGAATATCTGCAAGCTCATCTTCTGAAAAAAATGAAACATCTTTTCCGTTAAAAAAATATTTCCCGCCTGTCGGCTTGTCTAAAGCACCTAATATCTGCATAAGCGTAGACTTTCCGGATCCAGATGGCCCCATGATTGCAATAAATTCTCCAGCTTTTACCTGAAAACTTATTCCTCGTAATGCCTGAAAGGAAATATCTCCAGTTATATATGTCTTTGTAATATCTTGAAGCTCTATGACCATACTACCTTCCCATACGAATAGCACCGCCGCTTCCGCCAAAACTACGATTTCCACCTGGCGAACCAAAAAGACTTGGCGCTTGAGCTGCAGTATTTTTTTCTGCGATTTTTGTTATAGTTTTTGTAACAATTTGACTCCCTTCTTTCAGTCCTGAAAGAATTTCCGCGGATGTGTCATTTGAAAGTCCCGCTTCAACGGTTTGTGCTTGCGGTTGCGTTGAAGAAATGATTCCTTGGCCATTCTGGCCGTCTGTTATGAGAGGCGGATCAAACATTTCAACAATCTGCGTATTACCGCGCGTTTTGAGTGCGCTATTTGGAATAATAAGAACGTCTTGGCGAATGTTTGTAATAACAGACGCATTAATACTCATGCCAGGTTTTACTCGCTCATCTTGTGTATCAAAAACAATCTTTACATTATATGTCACTACACCCTGTGATACAGTCCCAATAGTATCAATTTCCGCAACTTCTCCGGTAAGACTCAATTCTGCAATAGCATCAAATGTGAGAGTAACTTTTTGCCCAATTGAGACTTTTGAAACATCCACTTCATTCAATGAAATATCTGCGGTTCGCTGTTTTGTAATAAATGTGGCAAATGCAGCACCTGATGACGCTGGATCTCCTTGCTTACCGTTAATTTTTGCAACAATACCGTCAAACGGCGCGCGAATTGTATAATCCGCAAGTTTTTCTTTTACATCTAAAAGTGCGTTTTCTCGTTGCTTTATGGTAAGCAGCTGAGATTGCACATCTATGGCGTCAGGACCTGCTTTTAATTTTGTAAGCGCTGATTCTTTTTCTTTTACCGCAGTCTGTGCGTTGGCAATGTCAATGCTATCTGCGCCTGCTTTTAATTTTGTAAGCGCTGATTCTTTTTGTCTTAATGCGCTTTCCGCGGCAGTAAGATCAAGCGGATTATTTTGATCCATCTGTTTCAAGCTCCGCTGGGCATTGGCAATTGCCTCACGGCTATCTTGAATAGTTCTCTGAATTCCCAATAACGTAGAGATATTATTATTTGTCTGACTAATATAACTTGTAAGATTCGTTTGGTATTCTTTTACTTTTGCAAAAATTGACAGATTGCTTTGCGTACGAAAATCACTCCATGCATTTAAAAGATCGCTCTCACTCTTTGCTGCCTGGCTAATTGCTTTTGTCATGTCTATTGTTTTTACCAAGAGCACATCAATAGTATCTCTATCAGAATAACGCGTGGTATTTTTATAATCGTTTAATGTTACGGTATATTTTGTATTTGCTGTTTTATAATTTGTTTCAGCGTTATTTCCAAATATTAAAAGCTTATCTCTACTGTCGGATAGCAATGTTGTATTTATAAGAGCAGAAATATTCCATTGTCCACGCCCAACCGTTACTTCGCTCACGCCAATCTGATCACTGTACAAAATATCATACAAGCTTGCCATGGGGGTTGGCAGACCTACAAAATCATTTGCGATTGCGTTAAATGTATCATCGTATGCTTTTGCAAGATTGTCTTCTGCTTTCTTTTTTGTTTCTTGTGTTTTTTGGTATTCATCCGGCTGAGAAAGTTTTAATTTTTCTAGTGCATCACGGGCGCTTACCACTGCATTTTCAGCCTGTAGAAGCGCGTCCTCATCTGCGGGTTTTAGTAATTTCTTCAAAGCATTGCGCGCGCTTTCTACGGCATTCTCTGCCTGCAGTAATGAATGTGCGTCAGCAGGCTGAAGAAGCTTTCTATAGGCAATGCGCGCACTTTCCAAATTTACTTGGGCATCTCGAACGGCTTTTTGAGCATCACGGGCATCAAGAGTTGCAAGAATATCATTCTCTTTTACTTCTTGCCCGTCATGAACGGCAATGGATACAATGTCACCTGACGCCTTTGGCTTAATATCTACTTGATTTGAGGCAGAGATTTGGCCACTTCCGGAAATAGATGTAATAAGTACTCCCCTTTTTACAGTATCAACTAGATACCGTATTTCTTCTTTGGGGCTAAAAAAAAATTTATATCCAATATATCCTCCGCCCAGCAAAATTACTATTATACCGCCGAGAAGAATTTTTTGTTTTAATATGTTTTGGATCATATGTTTTGTTTTTATTCACAATGAGACACTAATCATCCTACATCTTTTTTATACAAAAAATACTGCTATCGTCGCAACTCCTACTATTACCATAAGTGCAGTAATTGTCCAGCCCAATATTTTTGAAATTGGCTTGCTTGCCCATTTGCCCATGATTTTTTTATTACTGCTCATAGATACAATAACTGCAAGCATCACCGGCGATATAAGCCCATTTGCAACCGCAGAATAGATAAGCGCCTTCATGGGATCAATGCCAAAAAAATTTAAACTTAGTCCAATAAGCATAGCTATAATCAAAACACCGTAAAAAGCGTGTGCTTGATTAAGCTTTAAAAAGAGTCCCTCTTTCCAACGAAAACTTTCAGCAACTGCATATGCCGCTGACCCTGCAAGCACCGGCATAGCCAAAAATCCAGTACCAATAATACCAAACGCAAAAAGAATATAAGAAGCCTCGCCAGCCAAAGGACGCAATGCGCGAGCCGCATCAGCTGCAGTTTTTATATCTGTAATACCATGAGAAAAAAGAGTCCCGGCACATGCCGCAATAATAAAAAACATAACAAGGTTTGAGAAAAACATACCTGCCCAAACATCAATACGCATTTTTCGTATTTCTTGGCCTGTAGCTCCTTTCCTTTGCGCAAGTGTTTTATTTCCACTTAATATTTCATCTTCCACTTCTTGAGATGTCTGCCAAAAAAAGAGGTACGGAGAAATTGTTGTTCCTAATATTGCACAAATAAGAAATACTTGATTTACTGAAAAATCTTTAAAAGGTGTAATAGCCGCAAGCCCTATCGCTCTCCAATCAAGTCCTTTTATCAAAAGAGCGGAAAGAATATATGACAATAAAATAAGCGTAAGATATTTAAGATATTTTGCGTATCGATCATACGTGCTAAAAATTTGAAGAAAAAGGCTTGCCGCGGTAAAAAAAACGGCAAATAGTAAAAAATGCACAGAGGGAATAAGTAATTGCGATGCCGCAGCCATAGCGCCAAGATCCACTCCAATATTAAAAACATTTGCCGCAAAAAGAAGTGTTGTGCAAATAATAAGAATTTCTTTGGGATAGTGTTTTTTAATGTTCGCCGCAAGTCCGCGCCCAGTAACAAGTCCAATGCGCGCACACATTTCCTGCACTACACCCATAAACGGCAACGTGAATCCTGCAAGCCAAAGTAATTGGTTGCCAAATTGAGCGCCAGCTTGAGAATACGTAGCAATACCAGAAGGATCATCATCTGAAGCGCCCGTTGTTAGTCCCGGCCCAAGTGTCTTCCAAAATCCTTCCACTTTATTGAGTGGTTTTTTTGTAGCAATTTTTTTAAGCGTATCCCCTGCTTCTTCAACTGTTTTTTCCAAAATAACTGCCGGCGCTGAAATAATTTTTTCACTAAGACTTTTTTTATGAGGCATATGATTAGGAGAAGACGATACAGGTTTCCATCTTCTTCTCCTAGTATAGCATGCCCTTGACTTTTCTTGTATGTTGCACTAAACTAGATATGTTTCGGTTTTATAAGGAGGAAACAATGTCCTTTTCACGTATTCTTGTCTGTTTCATGGGTGATTCCCAATCAGGAAAAAGCGCACTCATGATAGAATGCGAAAAACACTTTTCGTCTCGCATACGTATTGTGCGTTCCACTACCACGCGAGAACAGAGACTTGGCGAACCAGAAGAAGTGTACCGAAAATTCTATCGTCATGCTACGCGTGAATTTTTTCAGGAAAGCATCAAATTGAATCGCTTTATTGAATATGACGAATATGCCGGGAATCTCTACGGTACCACGCATGAAGCTCTTGATCGCGTTCTTTCAACATCACATGCAATGCTTGCGGTTACGGAAAAAACTGTGTCACATCTTCAAAGCGCAGGTATCAATGTTGTCACGATACAAATAATCGGCCTCAACGCACCGGAATCCAATGATCCATTACGCCAGCAGATAGATGCTCAGCGCAGAGGAACTATTACACCAGACTATGTTGTCTTTAATGACTTCTCTTCTGGAGGATTTCAAAAAGCATGCGAAAATCTTTTTCGCGTTCTTGAGCCCTATATCATAGAAATATAGGGATTTTTTTATATATGCTAAAATTATCTTTAATGGGGATAATCAATAACAAGCATATCTATGCCACAAGAATATCAAAAAAATGGAATACTCTTTACCTCAGAAAGTCCTAGGCCAAAGAAAATAGACGAACGCATTACAGCAACCACTCAAGAACTTGTAACTTATTCACAATCTCATGCCATTCCAAGTCTTTCAGATCGTATTCGCCGAGGCCTTGATCCTATTGGCATGCTTGCGCTGGATTCTACGAAAAAATCAATACAAGATATTTGTAAAAAACTCTCTGTTTCTTATGAAGATATTGAAAAAATGACATTAGACATTCAACTTACCGGTCCATGGAAATACGCAGACAAATTTAAAAATCCTCAAGATCCAGCAACAAAAATATGGATCATGCTCAAAGCAATCCATACCACCGCACTTGAAAAACATCGAGAACAAGATCTCACACCAAAAGAATTCCTTACGTATCTTGCGCAAGTAAAGCATCTTCTTTCTACTGCGGTAAAAGATCCACATGCATTCTTTCCGAAAGCATACCAACATGCCATAGAAGACTCACAGAAAGAATTTCGAATTGAAGATGGCGTGCCAATTTCTGAAAAAGACAATGGCATGATTGCTATGGCGGTAAACGGACATCGCGCCGGTATTTATCAAGATGCGGATGGATTTTTACATGTGGGAGCAGATCAAATAGATGATGATACGTTTTTAAAATGGGGATTAAAAACAGAACAACGCGATGATGGCAGAGGGCGCATAGTAACATTCTTTGTCAATGATAAAGGTGAAGGTATTGCAAAAAAACTCTACCCGGGATATGTCATTGTTCTTTCGCGCAATTTTGACCTTGCAAAGGCGATAGTCCAAAAGGTTGAGACTGTTACATCTGATATTCTTGGACAAACGCTCTATGAGCCAACAAGTATTACAAGTGGAGCGGCAAAAAAAGAACGAGCATTAAAAATAAAAAAATCAAAACGCATCACAGAAATACAGCCGGCATCCGCAGAAACAAAAGAAGATGAGTTTAAAAATATATTTTATTCTCGCCTTGCATATGTAAAGGCGCAAGAAATTTTTCGCGATCGAGCAAATGCGCTTATCAAAAAAATGCGAGAAAAGCAAAAAGGACGCATTACTAATGACACGCTTGAATCAGAAGCTTCAAAAACGCAAAATAAGGTGGAGCAAAAAATGGAAGAACTTCATTATCTTACTAAACTCATGTGGCCATTCTTAGATTCACTTCCAAAAAATGTTACAAAGGTCATGGATATGGCTGGCGGTGCTGGAGATTTTGGTATGGCTGTAGGCGTTGAAATGACTACACGTGGCATGCCGCCATCAGAAATGATTATTGTGGAACCATTTGAAGAGCTAAAAGACTTTAATCAGATTATTACTGCAGAACTTCCAGAAAGCGAATGGTTTCAAAAAACTGTACGCTATGATCAGCGGAGTCTACAGGAAGTTTCTATCCAGAATGATACGATTGTGGTTGCAAAACATCCGTGCGGAGACCTCACAGATGCCATTATTGAGCAATGGGTAAGGTCAGAAAGCCCTCTTCTTGTTATTATGACATGCTACCAAGAAAAGGCGGTAGGCGTTCCTGCGCGATATAATATAGATCAAAAAGATTGGGATAGCTGGTGTAAGGCATCCGGAAAAACAAATGCGCCAGATATAGAAAAGCGCACACAAGGCATGGAAGCCATGACACATCTTGATGAAGCTCGAGTCGCATATCTTCGACGACATGGATTTCAAGCGGAGCTTATTCAAACCGATGCTTTTCCAAAGGGAGATGTGATTATTGCAAGAAGAATACAAGAAAAATGATGCGTCTATCCTTTAAGCGCATTTTTTACAAAGCTGGATACTTTTCCTAATTTTGCTTCTCCAAGCGCTTTTGCATAATTTTCGCTTCGTAATGCTTGAGAAATAACGGGCAATGCATCTTCACTGATTCCGAGATCTTTAAGCGCGCCTCCTTGCAAGCGATCTTCAACTCGCGTAATTTCTTCTGGCAACAGAGATATTCGGGGGGATTTTTTATTGATTCAATTTTTGCAGTAACTTTATCTAAACCCTGAAGATTTTTAAGCTCCTGCAGTTCATTTTCCCTAAGCGGTGGTTTCCCTTCCTCCTGCCGTTGTCTTACGAATTCTTGAATAGTGAGATACACTTGTCGTGCCTCTACCATGTTACGAAATCCGCTAAAATCACTTGTCCCATCTTTCCCTGCAGAGCCAGCAATATCTATAAGACATGCGGAATAAATAAATCCAATTTCATTTTCATTAAATCGCGATGCAATACTTTTTTCATATTGCGCTGCTGATTTTGCATTTGAAAAAACCTGAAAATGTAATTCATGATTTGCAACGCCAGTCAGTATAAGATTTTTATCTTGCAAAAATTGCGCAACATCCGTATCTTTTCCTGCTTGTTCTTGAAGATACTGTGCTGATGTTTCTCCATGTTCTTTTGATTCACCTCCAGTAAGTGCTTCACTTAAGCGATATCCAATTTTTGTTACTCCCATGGATTTAAATTTCTGCTGTATACATTCCGAATCACCTGCACATGGATCAGATACCTCTTTTTTATATCTGTCTATAGTAAATATTTCTTGGCGCTTTTTCTTTTTTCCATCTTCTTCATGTTCAATTTCAACATTCATGCAATCCGGCTTTTTAAGGTCATGAAGATATGCATACACCGCCATATGATCTTTATTTTCTTGAATCGCCTTTGTTACGAGATCCTCAATAGCAGACGTTTGACCCGGAGGAAGACCAAGTGAATCAAAACGAAATCTTGACTGATCTATATCATGAATAGTTTCTATAATTTTTCCTACATGTGCTGCAAGCGTTGGCCCTTCATTATGATATGCACCATATTGCGGTGTTTCAAGAGATTCTTTGATATCTTTTTTAAGGCTCTGCGGAAGAACTAATGTTTCAAGGGTCTCAGCACCTCTTTTTGTCCATTGTTCGCATTGGGCTGATGTAACCTCATATTGTTCAGACATAGCATAATCTATTAATTATAAAACTATACTGGCATTATATCGTATCTGGATCACCTTGACAAAAGTACTTAATTTTGCTATACTTTCCCCTTGAAAGGAGGACGATCTCGTGCAGCAAGTCAGAGACACGCGTGACGCGGTTCGTCATCTCTTTGATGAGGGCGCGCCATAGATGGAAGTTATTCGGCGGTATCAAGGGTTCTGTCGCGCATCTTCGCGAACAAACCAGTCCCAAGGGACACTTAGTGGGTATTGTCTGCGAAGAGCGATTTGATCTCAAGCCACCGTATGGCTTAGGTACAAAGATCAAAGAAATCTTTGTAAAGCACAATTCCATTCTGGATGTCCAGGGTACTACCCTTACATCCGAGGGATGGCGCCCAGGAGGCACTGTGCTCGTCATTGTTTTTCGAGACATGCAGACCATCATGGGTCTGCCCGTAACCGAAGGACGAGTGCGAAAGTATCGCAAAATGGCATACACACATGTTGCCATTAATCGCATGCCAAAATCGCAGCAGTCATCAGAAGAAAATGACTGGGCAATCGCCTTCTATCGCCACAAGGCCGGACGCATCCGTGACAATGAAAAATCCGGTGAATTGGCATTGGAAGTCCAAGATGAACTTTCTGTTCTTCAATGGCTCTTTGAAAACGGCCTTGAAGAACTCACGGAGATATCTACAGTGCAATCTTGGAAGCTTCTTCCCAAAACAGATTCTCAACGGGAAGCTGAGAATGCAATTGCCGCCCAAGCACAAACCTTGGGATTTGGCATGCAGCAGCATCCGGAGAAAACATTCCATTTTTTTCGCCTTCTCAAAAGGATTGCGGAAAATGCGGATGGCGAGATCACGGATGATGTGAAGACGGCATATGCAAACACAGTCATCGGCGGTCGCAAAGTCACGCAACTTCAAATCGGCGGATTGTCGCCTTGTTCTTTCTACTATTCCAAGGAGCTCAAAGTCTGCTACGCGCTCTATACCTTCCCGGAATGGAAGTATGTAGTGCGCATAGACATTGAGCATCGCAAGACAACCTGCGAACCCATGAAAACCGGCATAGATGGTGAACCGCAATGGGTCGCCTATCACAATTTTCTGACTTCCGCAGGATTCCAAAAAATCCCGTACGATGCTTTCGCCTCCCTTGTTGGGGGCATTGGCACTCTTACAAATCGCTAGCCTTTCGTATTCGCCCGAGCATAATTTGCTTGGGCTTTTTTATTGCAACGCTTGCAATAACGCGCTAAATTCAGATATACCGATATTTGCATCTACTTCTTGCGAATTTTTTGGAAAAATAATGGCGGCAGATTTTGCATATCCAAATTCGCATATCTCGTGTATTGGAAATGAAGCTTTTTCTCCATAGATCATAACTTTTGCCTCACTTCTGCCCCATTGATAATTTTTTTCATCAATAATCAACTTCACTGTTGCCGGCCCCGCTCCAACATAGGATGGCGTAATGGCTTTTATCATACTATCTGTACCACTCTTGGAATACAATCCGGTATATGTCAATTTTTTAGATTTTTTCTCTTTGAATATCATTGATTTTTTATCAAAATTATCAGTAACGCTTCCTGAAAAAAATGCTTTATAAAAATCCCCGTATGTTTTTTTATCCGTAAATACTTTAGAGTCTATGTCAGTTCCGGAATAAAACACGCCCTTAGGGCTTACAATAAACTCAGCCATGGCATTTATTGTCTGATGTATCTGTGCGGCCGCATCATCGTAAGAAATTTCTTTTGCAATAAATCTATTAAACGCATCTCCCAACACTTGGACTACCTTTTTTGCAGACATTTGTTTTTCTTTTTTCATCATTTTTACCTCCGTCTCTGATTTGATAGTTTGAAATCCTATATCCAAAAGCATCATGGCTTTTTGATCGTCTTCACTTAATCCCTCTACTGGCGTCACATTGCCAGCTGTGGTGACGCATGACACTTTTAGCGGAGTCACTTGGGACATCTTGCTCCAACTTTTATTTATAAAATTCTTAGGTGGCTTATACGAAGCTGCCCGCGTTGGAGATACGAACATAAACATACTTAGACATAACACGAGTGTTATTATCTTTCTTGGCATAAAAAATAACTGATATGAGTTAACAAAAAAATTAATTCACAATAACGCACTGAGCTGTTTTTGTATCAGATGCGGTACCCTCACCACTCCATGCGAACGCATCTGCCGTTCCATTACCCGATAATCCCGTATAATTAATTCCAGTAAGTTGACTTATCACCTTCCATTTAGTTGTTGCTGGCTGTCCCGATTTACGAGAACAATGAGAACTACTTGGATTTGCATGATACCATGAACCGCAATCCACCATTGCGCCATTACCGGTATATGGCCACCAATACGGCAGATCAAGCGTAGTATCTTCTGGACCGCCCACTATACCCTCAGCAGTGTATTGCGCATCCGCATGATTCTTATAAGGCTTATCAATACTAGAATACGTACATGTCACAGAATCTATTTTTACTGTAGTAGATTCTTTTGGAGCTGGCGGTGTAATAGGAATGGATTCAGAGATAGAAATCGGTTTTTCTAACCCTGACTGTGATTCTGTTTTTTTCATCGGCTCCCGTGCTTCCTCTTCACTCTGTTTTTGCACCCATATACCATTTTCTTTGCGATAATACCGTACTTCCCCAAAACCATTATCAACAGCAAGCCAAGACCAGTCGCTTGCGTCAGCTTCTTGAGAATATTTCGCAAGTAAGTCATCCCAGTTTAGTTTTTTTGTAAATATTGCCGACACTTTCTGGCTTTTATCTAATTTTACTTTACATACGCCTGTTCCAGAACACGCTCCACTCCATCCAGAAAAGATTGAATCCTCATTTGCTAGTGCATTCAGTGTAATAGTGGTTCCTGGTTTAAAACCGATACATAATCCATCACACCCTGTTTTCATTGCTTGAGGACTATAGGTGAATTTTCCGTCACCATCCCCAAGTTTATTAATATTTAATACAATTGATTTTGGTAAAACTTTTATCGTAGTAAATGTACACGACCTTTTTCCGATCGAATCTTTTACGCACACTTGAAATTTTCTCGATCCAAGTGGCGTATTCGATTTTGGTGTTCCGGTGATAACGCCGTTCAAATTCATTCTTAAGCCAAAAGGCAATCCGACTCCCGCTGTAAAGGTATAAGGGGGCTTTCCTCCAATAGGATTTTTTGTATCATTATCAGCGCTAAATACCTTGCCACAAAATCTTCCTGATATTGGCATTGGCTCACAAAAAGAATGTGTATACGACCTACCAATCTCTGCTTCGGGTGGAACATTATTTTGCAGAGCAAGTGTTGCAGCGAAGACATCATGCCCAATTCCTAATCCTAAAAAAACTACAATACTAGTGATATATATTTTTGACATAAAAAAACCACTATGAATAAACGAGACTCATAGCGGTCTTCTATGTCCTTTATAAATATACACTACCTAGACTCGCTTGTCATCTTAACACGTTCTTTATACACATAGAAAAACGTATATGCTCAGTACTGCAGTATGGCCCGAGCCAAGTATTTCACCACTAGAAATAAAGGTATTTTTTACCTCAGTCCATACCGCCAATGGATGAGTTGCAATATATATCCTCTTTAACCGTTGGGCGGATGTTCATGGCCTTCACCGATACGCGTACGGAGTTGTTGTATATGCTTCTTTTTAAGTTTTGCATATTCAACACGTTTGCCTTTTAAATCAATGATAAGCTGCGCCGCATAATGTCCGCCAAGAAAATGCGGCATGATAACATAATCAACGCCGCTTTCATACTGTAAAAGTGCGTCATGAATTTGGTGGGCAACGCAAATAAAAGTTGCGCTTGGCTTGCGTGATTGTATAACGCGATGAATAAGCTGATTAGTGGAAATATCAGGGATAGTTGATACTGCAATGGTAAGTTTAGAAAAATCTATTTCTTCCAATATTCCAAGATTTGAGGCTTCTCCATAGAGAGTTGGTATGTTCTTACGGCTAAATCGCGCGATTACCTCTGGATCGTGATCGATAATAAGAAAATCTTTTCCAAGTGCCACAAAAGCATTCATAAAATCCATGCCAATTCTATTGCAACCAAATAAGAGAGCTTTATATGCATGCGTTTTTACTTTTTTTTCATGTATATTTTTTCTTTCAAAAATACTAAGATATGGTTCAAGAAAACGATATACTACATCTGAATACATAATAAGGTAAGACGACCCAAAAATAGTAATAAGACCTACTAATGTAACAAGTGATAATATCTGTGTATTAATATGTCCATATGTAACTCCCATTGCAACAAAAATAAGAGAAAATTCACTAATCTGTCCTACCGCCAATCCCGTCTGAAGACTTGTGCGTTTTTTATACCCCAATAAACCCATAAGAGTCATAAGAAGAAGTGGATTGCCAATCAAAACAAATACTGATAACAATATTGCCGCAGGGAAAAATACCAAAATATCTTCCATATGCATTTGCGCCCCTAACATAACAAAAAACAGTACAATAAAAAAATCGCGCAATGGCACTAAACGTGCATTAATCTCATGCCGAATAGGTAGTGTGGAGAGTGCAATACCCGCAATGAGCGCACCGCTTTCAAGTGAGAAACCAGCACCTTTGAAAAGAGATGCGATTGTAAATCCCCAGCCAATAGCAAAAAGAAACAATAATTCTAAAGATGACGCTAAAAATCCGACTATTCGAGATAGTAAAAATCGAGTGATGCATATAATAGCAATAATCAATCCTAGTCCTGTTGCAATAAATGAAATAAGCACGGAAGGATGTGTGGCGTCTTGAGAAAAAAGTGGAACTAAAAAAAGCAAGAGAATAACAATGAAATCCTGCACGAGAAGAAAACCTATTGATATTTTTGCATACAATTTTTCAAGATCGCCTTTGTCTGAAAGTAATTTTAAAATAATAATAGTACTGCTAAATGCAAGTGCAACGCCCAAATAAAACGATGTCAGAGAATTAAATCCAAGTGCGATAGCTATTACGTACCCAACAAAAGAAGTAACAAGTACCTGTCCAATACCAGTTACTAACGCAACGCGCCCATATTCGCGTATTAGTTGTGGATTTAGATTAAGTCCAACAGTAAAAAGCAAAATTGCAATGCCGATTTCTCCAAATAATGAAAACACATCAACGGATTGAAGCAAGTTCCATGCAAATGGCCCTACAAGTAAACCTGTAATAATATGTCCAATAATAAGAGGCTGGCGCAGTAAGCGCATGACGATAGAAACAACTACCGCAACCCCGACAATGATTGTGAGCTCAAAAAAAAGATTCATAGGTATATCACTCTCTTTCATTGATAGTATACCATACTAGACTTGAAAAATTATTCGTCTTATGATAAGCTATCCCCTGTAAGGGAGATCATTGAAAAATGAATAACATTCAAAGTACGCCGGAAGAGCAGGAAAAATACCTTAGCAATCTTCAAGAGGATATTAATAAACGGTATGCCGGCAAACCACAGGAACATCGGGAAAGAGTTTTTCAATCTTTCCAAATAGTCGATCTTGCATACGATAGCCTTGATATGATTATTGAGGCATTTCGCCAAGGAGGCGAAATTCGTACGACAAAAAACGGCAAAAAAGAGACTGTCATTGTAGTCACGAAACGCACTGAGTACGAAGATTTCGAGAGACATCGCGATAGCATGATTAAGATGGCGGAAATTTTCAAGAGTCTGCGCGGTTTTGTCAAAACATTCAAAAAAGACGACCGTACAATTCTGGAGAATAAGCTTGCGAAAATCACGGTCATGTTACAATCGCTTCGGAATTTCCGGTATGTCCTTGAGGGTATAGAAGATGCGCCGATCATACCGCTTATTCTTTCAGGAAAGCATGCCGCATTTGCGAAAAGAGTCGGACTCTCACAGGATGAACTTCACCTCTTCAGAAAATACGGAAGCACACGCGTGGAGCGCGTCCTTAAACTCTTTGAGGATCGGTTTTCCGATTTCTCAATAATTGAAAATTTGGAGCCGAACAAAAATCCTGACAGACCGTTCTTCATCAAGCAAGAACCCCCTCATCTTGAAGAAGATCTTCTCTGTGTATTCGCAGACATGACAAAAGCATTCCCGCATTTGCTCGGCTTCAGAATAGAGCATATTCGTCCAATTTCAATAGGAAATACGCGAGGACTCCGCGAATTTCTCAAAACGGCACAGCCTCTCGAACCGCTTCTTGCACGTACATTTGACATGGCATATGCAAATGAGTTTGTCATGCATTTTGAAGAGTATCGTCGTCTTGGCCACGCATTTATCGATCGCAAAGCGCTCTTTGATGTGGTTGCGCTAGGATTAGGATTTTCACCAGGCATCACGTCTCTTCTTACGATCGAACCAAGCTGGATTGGTCGGCTGATCGCACCGGTCCAAACGACTGATCAAGTACTCATCATGTACTACCTCCTCGGCATTCTTCTGGGCTACGATGAAAAAGAAATCATCGCAAAACAGCACGTCATTGTTAAGCGTCTCCTAGAGTTTCCAGAACGTAAAGGCGTTCATTATCTAGGCATTGCAAAAAATACTCTTGGAGTATTAGTACAATAATCTTTTAGACATCATTCAAAGAAATGGTGTCTTTTTATTTTTCCTTTTTCTTTGAAGGCTTTATAACCTTTTGAGTAGGGGTCATGAGAGTGATGAGGCGCTCAAGTTTTTCATTGACACCTCGAAGTTCTGCCTTGAGATCATTGAATGCTTGATCCGGTCGTGGCGTAAATTCACGACTAGGACCGCGGGATGGAGCATCACTGCGAGTCGGACGAGGAGCATCCCCTTTTCCAAAACAATTATTGCAATAGATCGGTCGTGTTCCGGTTGGACGAAACGGCACTTCACACACATCACCGCATGTTGCACATTCTGCCGAGTGCATCTGTTTTGCTCCGCGATCAAATCCACGATTATCGCCAAAAGGCTTTTTATTAAATGATGGCCGTTGAAAACGAGACTTTGAAAAATTCGACATAATTGATTGATAAAGTCTTATGTACTTAACATTATAACACAAAATGCGAATTTTATTCAGGAGGGGCAGAAAAAATAAAAAATCTGCAAAATCGCCTCCTTCGGAGGCGTTTTGCGTTAATACGCCCGCCCGCCCATGCGCACGCATTTGATTTTTTATCCCATTTTTTGTAACATTGTAGTAGAAGAATTGAAACACTAATAATACTTTAATTCCACTACTTTAGTATAAGCTATGTCAAACATATCAAAAACCTTGCGGAAACTGCGAGAACAAAAAGGATTGACGCAAGAAAAACTTGCACGGCTTGCCGATGTTTCCAATAATACGGTGATAAAAATTGAGGCGGGCAAGAACGAAAACTTAACACTGAATACGCTCAAGAAGCTCGTGCAGGCTTTGGACATTAGTGTTGATGATTTGATTGCATAATATGAACGAAAATGAACCAAAACCAGACACCAAAATAGAGCAACCTACTGAACCCGAGGTACTAAAAACACCAGAACAACAACGTGCAAAGCGCATTGGAGCAATTAAGCAGGGATTAAACAGTTACGAGGGTCCGCAGGACGACCGCGAACTTGAAGCGCGCGCGACAGAAATCCGCCGGCAGTATGAACGGGCCGGTGAAGGTTTTGAATTATCCAATGAAACCAGACGGCGATTAGACGAAAAAATGAAATCAGAAATTACAGGGACGCAAGAAAGGATGTCTCAATTTCAAGAGCAAAGACAAGAGTGGCAGATACTACGTGGGCAAGAATTGATACACGCAGCTGGCGGAAAAATTGATGTGAGCGAGAAACCGTATAAACACTTCAATACTAAAAAACATGAGCGTTTTCTTATTCAAAAAGGTGAATTTCATGATACAGAGGCGGTGTTTAAGGTTGGGGAAGCAAAAGAGCGCGTCACCATACAAAGTGAGTCAAGAAATCTTCGAGTTATCGAGAGTGCTTTAGTCAAGTCTGGCGAAAATTTAGATGTTCATTTTGTCTGTCAAGTAGGTGATATTTTTGAAGACGACGAGATGGTTGGCCTGGCTACGGAATACATTCAGGATAATCTGGGATTGAAGCGCGGTTTGTCCGCGCAACAGAAAGTCGAAATTATTGGACGCACGATAGAGAACATTCAGCACCTTTCTGTGACAGACGAGGCTCGTGAAAGCGGCTTGCCATCACATGACGGAGAAAAAATAGTGCGCGACGCACAATATTTTCTCGATACACTTTCGCGAGAAGGCAGGATAGATTCGGAAACAGTAAGTGTGCTACAAGAAACATTCCGCGACGCACTTCCGTCGCTAATTGCTGAACAGCAGGTCTTTGTGCATGGCGCGACAATATTTTCGTAAATGAGGCGAAAAACGGAGAATTGGATATTTCTTTGCTGGATTTTGAAGGGCTACGCATTTCAAATCAATATCATGATTGGTCCGAAATACTAAATAAATCCACTTTCCTGAAACACCTGCAAGCAAATCGCCCCGAACTTTTTAATCCTATCAAAAAAAATATTGAGAATATGTGGCTTGATGAATCGGTTGATTTTGACGAACAGACGATTATAGATAAGGTTTCCGGAGCCGATCCCAACAAAGCAAAAAATTTTCGGCTCACGCGCGCATATGACATGCTCACGCGCATTATGAATGATAGAGATTCCGGACATCCTCTAATGAAAGAACGGGTTGATTTATACCTGGAACAATTACGAGAAATGGCGCGACAAACCCAGTAAACTTTAAAAGGTGTTGTATCCCCCTTAAACATCAATCATATGGGAATCGAATCAGGGCAGAGAGGTCGAGCCGCGGAAGCGGAAAAACAATATGAGGCAAAGATGAAAGGGATTAAAGGCAATCCCGGAGAGTCGCGTTCTGACGCTGAAATCAGAGCGCAGGTTGAGCAAGAATTGAATCAGGGTGTTCAAGTAGAAAAGTAACCGCCTTTGTTTCGAACGAAAAACTCCAGCGACTCGCCCGCGTGAACCCCGAAGCAGAACAAGTTCGTTATGGGGCGGGCGGGCGCATTAACGCAAAATCGCCTCCGAAGGAGGCGATTTTGCAGATTTTTCATTTTTCCTCCGAACGCTGAACGAAATCCGAACTTTTTTTAGCGACAATCCGAACGCTGAATTTTGAAAAACTTTTACGCTCGGGCGGGCAAAAAGGAAGGGGGTTGGGGGGAAGGAATTTTTGCCCGCCCTCGCTTTTCCGCCGCCGCCGAATTTCGTGCCAGTTGAAAACTGGCGCGCCGCCTTTCCGATTTATATTTTATTTAGCTTTTTGATTCGTTTCAAAACAAGATGATTATCAATTTTATTCCTGTCGTAAAAATTCAACAATTCGTAATGAAAAGCATTGTGAATCAGTTTCCGCGAAAGAGAATTAAGTTTTTTGATAAATTCTTGTTTATCGTTTTTGCTGAGCAATTTGTAGATTTTTTCTAAATGAATTGCCCTCGCGTTTTTTAAATATTCATCATCCAAATAGCAACTAATCAGTTTCGTTTTCTTAGAAAAATCTATGCTTTTTAAAGCCGAGCAAAACAAAGCTTTATTCAATAACGGCGTTCCATTATCTTTTATATTTTCCAATCCGGACTTATCAAGCAAATCTAGATAGTAATCTACAAATTGCTCAACCTTATTTTTATCCCTTCTATTTTTGTCCTCTTTCAGTAAATCAAAAATATTAAAAGATCGATTGCTTATCAAATCTTCAGTTGTTCTCACTTTTACCTTTTTTTGATTGACCGACAGGCCAAGCGAATTAAGTTTTTTAGAAACCTTAAAAATCAAGATATGAAGTTTATTTTTGTCTTCTGCAAAAAGAAACTGGTCGTCGGCATATCTCAAATATTTACATTTATTTTGCTTACATAATTCATAAACAATCTTGTCATATGGTTGCAAATAAAAATTGGCAAGAATGCGCGAGCAGTCGCCCATTGCATCTTGCGGTATGCCAACAGTTTGCTTGTTATACAAATTCGTATTTCTGTTCCAATAGTTCAAAAAGTGAAATAGCAAGCTGACAATATCCGCATGTTCCTCGTTGACGATTTCTCTTATTCTCATTTCCAAAATATCCAAACGGACTGAATCGTAATAATTTGCTATGTCTAACTCTGCAACATATTTAAAATTCCTTGCTTTGGCGGAAGCATATAGTTTTGCGTTCAAATCTCCATACGCTCTCGCCCAAGCTGCCGGATTGAAAGAATACTCGCTAACTGATATGCCGTGCAATTCGGCGACAAAATCCTCGTAGCGGTTAAAATTTTTCCGTTTTTTCTCCATTTCATCGTCTTCGCTCTTTCTCATCAATCCGCCTAAAGTCCACCCGCCAAAAGTATTTTCAACTCGATTATAAGCGATTTTGTCCTCAATTTTCTTAATGCAGTAATAATAAACGCAATAATCTCTCAGTGTAAAAACCGGCACAATTCTAGTAACGCCATTGCCTTTATCGCGGTCAATATAACAACGAGGAATAGACGGATAATATCTTCGCTCCTCAATTTCTTTATACAATTTTTCTACAAAAGAATCTTTCTCGGTTTTAGTTTTGGGTATATTAAAAAAGGACTGCTTATCCTGAAAAGCCCGCCAAAAATCACGATTGAAATATTGTTTAAATTTCTTAAGATTATCCATATTTACTTTGTTTCAATTTTCAAATTCATAATTTTATTTTGATACTGCCATCTTTCTTCAAATCCCTTTTTAATTATCTCTCCTATTCTATTTTGTTCTGCCATCTCTGGAAGAAGAATTAAAATATTCAATAAGTCAGAATCTAAAAGAGACGGAATGGCCGCACCCGTTCTAAAACGAAAAACTTGATCTAGAAAATATTTTGATTTCAAAAAATATAGTAAATAAAAAGGATTTAACTTTTTTTCATCTACAATAAAAACCCTAAAGCCGTTTGTGCATATGTAGCCGTCGTATTCATTTGTTACATATGCCGAAGCATGACTATTTGTGCCAATAGAATTGCCTGCGACGGCGGTTATTATCTCGCCCTCTTTTAGTTCATAAGAAGCCCTACTTGGCAATTCATGCACAAGCAATTCCGTAGAATTTATAATTTCATTATATTGAGTGCTTATGTCAGATAATTCCACATATCGCACAACGAGATCCTTTTGTTTTAATTTACTAGATTTTGATTTCTTTATTTTAACTAAATCGCCTAATCTTTTAGCACCTTTTTTTAATAATATATTCTCAATTTTTCTATAACTTGGTTTATAAAACTCATAATCAAGCCGGGAATAATTTAATTCGTTTTTATTAACAGAAAAAATATCTTCATTTTCGCCAATATCGCCATCTTTTTTAAATTTAAGATATGAAGACACAACGCTTGAAATATCTTCATCAATTTTGTATTCGCCATTCGCGTTTTTTAAGATGTTTCCCATGTCATCTTTTTTGTATATCAAAGAGCCGTTTTTATTGCCGGAATATCCCAGTTTCGTAATTTGCGAGAAAAAAACCTTATTTAACAGATTCTCTCCATTTTTCTTTTTCAAAAACAAAATAGATGTTTTTACTCCTGTCCCTGAGGGAATAAAAGTTTCTTGCGGTAATTTTATTACTGCGAAAACATCGGCTAAATCTTTAATATAATTACGAAGATATGTAAGACTTGAGTTCTCAAAATCACCGTTTGGCAAAACTATCGCCATTCTTCCGCCGGGTTTTAAGAATTTTAAACATCTTTCAATAAATAATATTTCTGGGACTTGACCATTTAATAATTCATTGCTCTTTATAAATTTAGAGTCAAACTCGTTCCATTTATATCCCAAATCAAAATTTCTTAAAACTGATTTATCTGCAATTTTGCCTTGTGTCCCGAATGGAGGATTAGTAAAAATAATGTCAAAAAAGTTTTGATATGTCTTTACGTTTTTTTCATTAGTTTTATTAAGCTCGAGATCAATACTGCTCCAATCAGACAAAGAGTCATGTTGAATTATATTAGAAAATCCGTCACCATCTAAAATCATTCTCATCTTGGCTATCTTGGCGGCCGTTCTGCTTATTTCAATCCCATAAATATTCTCTTTCGCAAATTTGCTAACTTTTTTTGGTTCGTTTATGCCAACATATTGCAGGGCGGAACTTAAAAAACCGCCACTTCCACAAGCGGGATCAAGTATAATTTCATTTGCTTGTGGCTGAATTATTTCAACGCATAATTTAACTACTTGTTCGGGTGTAAAAAATTGGCCTCTTCCAACTCGTTGGGAAGAGTGGATAAATTTTTGAAATGCCAAACCCTTAACATCATTAGATGAATTTAAAAGATCGATATTTTGTAATTTATTTACAACAAATCCAAGAGTACTATTTTTTAGTTTTATTTTTTCTCCTCTTTCAAAAAGGTTGGAAAAATAATCAAAGGTACTTTGCTGTAAATCTTTAAACCTATTTAAAAAATCAACTTCATTTTTCCCATTTATTATATTCTCATATTCGGAAGGCGTGATATTAAATTCAAATTTTTTATTTTTCTCATCAAAAATTTTTAAAAACAATATTTTTATTGCTTCTTCAAGAGCTTGCTCCGGTGATAGCCCATCATTTGCATAAATATGATTATGCACATCCTCAAAAACCCTTAGTAAGCCATCATTCTTTTCCAAAGAGGGCTGATTATAAAATGAAAATAAAGGAAGTGTTGTTTGATTCATAATTTTATAAAATAAATAGACTAACACCTAAATGTTAGTCTATTTACACATATGTGTCAAATGCTGCACTCTACCTATTATCTACCTGTGTTTTATCAATCTTTCTATATTGCGGCTTGGTTTTTACAATACAGTTATCCACATTGTCGTACCAAGGGGCTTGTATAACTGGTTTTCCCTTTTTCCCTTTTACCAGAAAATCGATTGTGTAATTTTGGTATAAATGTTCTGGTGATGTTGGTGAATGGCTTATTTCTTCGCTATTCATAAATACAAACTCATGTTTTCCTGTTCTTAAAAATAAATCAACGCTCATGATATTGAAATCATAAACAAGAGGAGCTGCCTGATCTATCCCTGTTTTTATTCCTACTCTTTTGCTCGGTTGGTGGGTTTCTAATATTGTAATAGCGCCTTGAATATTTCTATAGGCATCTTCAGAAAAATATTTTTTATCCAAAGAGAAAACCCATTTTTTTAAATCTTCTTCATTTTTCCAAATGCCTGAAAGGTCATAACACTCTGCTCCGGGAAAATTTTTGTTCCATTTAAAATCTGGAAATTGTTTTCCTGGGTTTTTCTTTTTCCACAACTTTTTTGTTTTTAAATATGTTGCAAATCCTTTATCAAAAATTGATTTCTTTGTTTTCGCTGAATTAAACACTCGTCCCTTCAAAAATTTGAAAACTTTTTCAGGACTATCGAGTTTTCCTCCGCGAAATTCTGAATTACTTTTTAATCCTTTACTTTCAATTACAAGCCATCTATCTTCCTTGCTACCATTTTTTCTAATATAAAAATCGCCCCTTGCTTCATAGTTTTTGGCATTGTTCCCTCCACTTGGTTTTTCTTTGATTCTGATAACTTCAAACCCTTTTGCTTCTAAATACTCCTTTAGCAAAACTTCGCTGATAGCGCCCATTATGTAACCTTGTGCGCTTGGGCTTTGCTTTAGTGCTTCAAGAAAAACTCGCTCATCAACTCCAAAATGTTTTAAAATATTTTGATCAATCATAGTTAATAAAAAGTTAGCAATTCATTTATATTCATCTTTAAGGCTTTCGCCACTTTTTCTATATTTTCCAAAGTAATATTTTTCTCTGCTCTTTCAATCATTCCAATATAAGTACGATGAACACCCGCTCGATTTGCCAGCTCTTCTTGAGATAATCCTAACTTGGTCCGCTCTTCGCGGACTTTTTTACCAAATTTTATTAAAACTTCTCGTTTCATATAGATAACTTTAGTATACACACTTGCTAATTTTAGTTCTACTTTCATATAGATAACTTTAGTATACACACTTGCTAATTTTAGTTCTACATACTATAGTTAGCATAGGGAGTTCCTTGATGTTGCGCGCGAATGGGTGGGTGGGTCAAGCGCAACTGTATTGGCGGCGCATTTCGCAAAGCGAAATATGAAAAATTGCGGCGGTGAAAAAAGAAGCGGCGAAAGCGAGGGCGGGCAAAAATTCCTTCCCCCCAACCCAGTGTGAGAGAATTCTCTTTGGGAAGCTCTCGCGCTAGAATGTAGAGATACGGTGCGGACATGGCGCTCCCGAACCCTGTCAATCTGCATCAGCAGATAACGACTCTTGAGGGATTGCAGCCGCATCGTCTCTGTGCAGGAGTATGAACACATAGCGGATGGTCGC